>Ga0315284_10002919_pt1 | contig 24332 bp, 24 predicted proteins | sample YL17G09_16_MG_FD_203696 | JGI IMG/M metagenome (GOLD analysis project Ga0315284, IMG submission 203696) | Sediment microbial communities from Yellowstone Lake, YNP, Wyoming, USA - YL17G09_16 | ecosystem: Environmental > Aquatic > Freshwater > Lake > Sediment | place: USA: Wyoming | collected...
TAAACGAAGATTTTAACTTAAACATACACCTGATTTTATCTTAAACTCTCCCTTTTTTCAAGCAAAACTTGACAAGAATTTGGTTATTTGTATAATATTTTATTATCAGGTCAAATCTAAAAGAAAGGAGGTGAAATAGTTCTTTTAATCAAGAATCTAAGATGGCCTGACTTAGATTCACAAAAACAAAAAAGGAGGAAATACCATGCGAGTTAAAAGAATTTTTTCTGTTATAGGGCTGATCACTTGTTTATTATTTGTTGCCACCACCGCCTTTGCCCAAAGCCAGGCCCAAGTGGTAGGCCAGGTAGAAGAGATTCTTAAGGCAAATCTACCAGTAGCGGGCGAGAAAGTTAAGATGATTAAGGTGGCGGAGGACGATTCAGTGACTTTCTTTATTGCCAGGATAGCTGAGGGCGCTGAGGTCAAATCCCATTTTCACAAGACGCATTCAGAAAGTGTATATGTGATAAAAGGGGCTGGCCAATTGCTAATTGGAGGGAAATTCGTCGAAGTTAAACCGGGTACCGTCCATCTCAACTCTCAGACCCAGGTACATTCCCTGAAGAATGCCGGCAGTGGTGAGCTGATAATTTTGTCCATTTTTACCCCGGCACTCAAAGAACCCGATCGTCATTTTGTCCAATAATTGGTCCTTGGCATCTACCCGAGGAATAAAGGGCGATAGAAACACACAATGTTGTGTAGATATCGCTCTTTTCTTTTTAGACAAAACTAATTATTTACCTTGAATTTCCTTTTTGTTCAAGTTTAAGATAAGATAAATAAAGATTTATGAAAGAATTAATTAAAAAATTTATCCCGGATTTTGTTTTGAGACGGTATCATTGGAAGTTGGCTTTTTTGGCTGCAGTTCTGTACGGGTTTCCGTCCCGAAGATTAAAAGTAATTGGAATAACCGGCACCAATGGGAAATCAACTGTCGCAGAGTTGACCACAAAAATTCTGGAAGAAGCAGGATGTAAAGCAGCTTCTTTATCCTCAATAAAATTTAAAATCGGGAAGGAAGAACGGCCTAACACATTAAAAATGACTATGCCCGGCCGGTTTAAAATCCAGAAATTTTTAAGACAGGCAGTTAAGGCCGGCTGCCAATACGCGGTTTTGGAAGTAACCTCAGAAGGAATTAAACAGTATCGCAATAAATTCATAAATTTTGAAGCAGCGGTTTTTACTAATTTGTCGCCCGAACACATTGAGGCTCACGGCGGTTTTGAAAAATATCGGGAAGCGAAAGGAAAACTTTTCAAAACAACTAAAAAAATCCATATTATTAATATTGACGACGAAAACGCAAAATATTTTTTACAATTTCCGGCAAATAAAAAATATACTTATGGATTGAATCAAGGCGATATTAATAATAGAGATATCAAATTACAGCTTTCTCTGATAGGAAATTTTAATATCTACAATGCCCTGGCGGCAATTGGCGTGGGACTATCGCAAGGAATTGGTTTGGAAACCTGCAAGAAAGCCGTAGAAAAAGTTAAAGGAATTCCTGGTAGAATGGAGGAAGTTGTATCTCAACCATTTAAAGTTTTTGTTGATTATGCTTTTACGCCCAATGCATTGGAAAAAGTTTACCAGGCAATTAAAAATAATTTTCGGCCAAAAAGAATGATTTGCGTTTTGGGCGCTTGCGGCGGCGGAAGAGATAAGTGGAAAAGGCCGGTTTTAGGTAAAATCGCAGCAAAATACTGTGATGAAGTTATTGTAACAGACGAAGACCCTTATGACGAAGAGCCGATGGAAATTATTGAACAGGTATCAAAAGGGACAGATGGAAAAGCCAAAAAAATTTTAGACAGGAGAGAGGCGATTAGAGATTCGTTGAAATCCGCTCAACATGGCGATACAGTTATTATCACTGGCAAAGGCTGTGAACCTTGGATAGTTGAGAAAGGAAAGAAAATTCCTTGGGATGACCGAAAAATTATCAGAGAAGAAATAGAAAAGATAAAATTTGACAATTAAATTTGGATGTGGTATAAATAAAAAATAATCGTTCATTCCAATTTTTATAGGGGGTGTCACATGCCGAGACAAAATAGTTCTAATAGGTTGAGACTGGTGGAGACGGAAGATATTGTTTTTTGCCCAAAGTGCAGTCGGAAGAACGAGAAGGATGCTGACAGGTGTCTTGAGTGCTGGTTTCCGCTAAAAGACACCATTTTAACAAAGGTCATTCCCATTGAATTCCTAAACAGGAGGTGAATAGCTGTGAGAAAGAGAAAGATTTTATACATTTTTTTCTATTCATTTTTAGCAACCAGTACCATCTCTCTTTTTTTCTTTAATGATGGTATAAAAAAAGATAGCGGTACAGGGATTATTATAGGATCTATTTGTTTTGCATTATCGGTTCTTGGTGCGGCGTACGCTTTTATAACGCTGGATAAAAAACCAACTGGGGAAATTCCCGATTGACGTGATATCAAAGGAGGTATTGAAATGGTAAGAAAAATTTTAGTTTGTAGAGCCCATAAAAAAGCTATCTTTTTAAAGTCAACGGCAAATACGGCTCCGCGGTGGACCGGAAAGCCAGGCGACCCGCTGGAACAAAGAAAGGAAATAGGCAGACAAGATGACCTCAGAGATTTTAAAAAGGAACACAAAAAGTGTAAGACAATACAGGTTAGTCTTGTCTAAAATTGAAAGGCGTAAAGGCTGGAATCTTTTTAAGATTTCAGCCTTAATTTTTTTCTTTATAATTCGTGCTATATTAAAAATATGACTAAAAAATACGAAATTTTGGAACATAAGGCGGATTTGAAAATCAGGGTTTTTGGAAAAACAAAAGAGGAGTTGTTTTTGAAGATGATGATAGGCATGAACGAGAATATGAAGCCGGAGATAAAAGAACCAATAGAAAAAACAAAAAGAGAAATAAAAATTGAATCGCCTGATTTAGATTCGCTTTTGGTTGATTTTTTGAGCGAGATTCTATATCTAATTCAAGTCAATAAAGAAATCTATGATAATATAGAATTCAAGAAATTTACCGATACCGAAATTGAAGCCGAACTTTTCGGCCAAAAAGTTGAAAGATTCGGCGAGGATATTAAGGCCGTCACCTATCATCAGTTGGATGTGTGCCAAACAAAAGGTGGGACTTGGGAGGCGAGAGTTTTATTTGATATTTAGGAAAACTTAATTAAAACGAAATCATGATTTCTAAAAAAGATTTTAATAAAATTAACGATTTTTTGTGGGAAATTCCTAAATCTTTTCGGGCAGATATGCGGGTGCCGGCGCGGGCTTATGTCACGGAAAAAATGTTACAAGAGTGCTTTAAAGATAGGTCTTTAGAACAGTTAGTCAATATTACAACTCTGCCGGGTATTCAGAAATACGCTTTGGCGATGCCAGATATGCACGAAGGCTATGCCTCGCCCATTGGCGGGGTGGCAGCCATTAGAATTTCTGACGGCATTATTTCGCCCGGAATGTGCGGGTACGACATTAATTGCGGAATGAAATTGCTAAAATCAGAATACACTCAAGAAGAAATTAAACCATATTTAGACAAATTAGCTACTGAAATCCAAAAAGAAGTGCCCTCGGGCTTGGGGCAGGGAAGGCAAATAAAATTAAGCATTAAACAAATTGACAAAATCTTGGAAGGAGGAGCAAAAAGAATGGTTGAACAGGGATATGGTGAAAAAGAAGATTTTGAAAATTGTGAAGGTAGCGGCAGATTAGATTGGGCTGATGCTGGCGTAGTCTCCAGCCACGCCAAAGACCGCGGCCGAGACCAAGTCGGGACTTTGGGGAGCGGGAATCATTTTCTGGAAATTCAAAAAATCGCTGAAATTTTTGATGAGAAAACTGCTGGAACCTTCGGTTTATTCAAAGATCAGATTGTGATTATGATTCATTGCGGCTCACGAGGATTAGGTCACCAAGTTTGCTCTGATTATTTAAGAGAATTTATTCCTTTAATGGAAGGAAAATACAAAATCAGGGTGCCAGACCGGGAATTTGCTTGCGTGCCGTTTAATTCTTCAGAAGGCCAGCGATATTTTTCTGCCATGGCTTCAGCAGCAAATTATGCCTGGGCAAACCGTCAGATGATTGTGCATTTCGTCAGAGAAGCTTGGCAAACAGTTTTAGGGCCGAAGAACTCTTCCTTGGTAGCCTTGTATGATGTGGCCCACAATATTGTTAAAAAAGAAAAATATTTAATTGACGGGAAAGAAACGGAAATGGCTGTTCATCGCAAAGGCGCTACTCGGGCTTTTCCGCCAGAGCATTCTGAGATACCTGAAAAATATCGCGAAGTCGGCCAACCGGTTTTGATTCCCGGTTCAATGGGAACCGCTTCTTATATTTTAATGGGAACAAAAGAAGGAGAAAAAGCATTCTTTTCTACTTGCCATGGTGCCGGCAGAACGATGTCCCGGCACGAAGCAATGAGGCGCGTCTCTGGACAAGAAGTGGTAAAAAGTTTAGAATCAAAAGGAATTATTGTTAAATGCTGGTCATGGAGAGGAATTGCCGAAGAAGCGCCAATGGCTTATAAAAACATTCACGATGTTGTTGAAATAGTTCATCAGGCAGGGCTTTCAAAAAAAGTGGCAAAATTGGTACCCTTGGCCGTGATAAAAGGAGAATAACATAATGCCAATTTACAAATGATATGCCAATGATGCAAATAGATTGTTTTAATACGCAGTATTTGCATTTGATTCGCATGATATTTGCATTATTTTATGGTGGAAAAGAAACTTCCCAAGAGCTTACGCAAATATATTCGCAGAGAAAAGGCGCGGATTCGCTGGGAGGTTTTGAATTTGAAAGAGCAAGAAAAACAAATAAATGAGTTATATCAAAAATTTCTAAAACTATATGAAAACAAAAGAGATATTTCAATTAGCAATAAATAAAGGGATTGAGGTAGATTTCAGAGGGAAAGAAGGAATTGAAAAACTTTTAAAGAGAAGAAGGGAAAAATTTGAAAGATTATCTGAAAGCGAAAAAGAGGAATTTGACAAAGAGTTTTTTGAAAACCCTTATTTAGATTCGCGAATTTTACACATTGCCGAAGATAAAGAAATAAGAAAAATTTTAGTTGGAATTGATATTGAACCGGCAGAAATTTTATTAGCCAAAGAAATTGGCGATATTGACCTGATAATATCTCACCACCCTTTAGGTAAGGGCTTGGCTAATTTGCATGAAGTAATGGGACTCCAATGCGACGTCTTAAATCAATATGGTGTGCCGATTAATGTTGCAGAGGGTTTAATGAGAGAGAGAATTTCTGAAGTGGCAAGAGGTGTTAATGCCGCTAACCATCAAAGAACAGTAGATACGGCAAAGATTTTGGGGTTTAATTTAACTTGTCTTCACACGGTTTGCGATAATTTGGCAGCCAGGTTTTTAAAAGATGAAATTGAGAGTCATAATTTTGAAAGGATTGAAGATCTGATGAATCTTTTGAAAGAAATTCCTGAATACAAAGAAGCCATAAAATTTGGAGCCGGTCCCAAAATTTTTGTTGGAGAACCGGAAAGAAAGTGCGGTAAAATTGCCATAACTGAAATTACAGGCGGCACTGAAGGTTCGCCAAAACTTTATGAAAAAATGGCTACGGCCGGCATTGGAACAATAATCGGGATGCATATTTCCGAAGAACATAAAAAAGAAGCCGAAGCCGCAAATATTAACGTGGTGATTGCCGGTCATATTTCGTCCGATTCTTTGGGAATGAATTTATTTTTGGATGAATTAGAAAAAAGAGAGATTGAAATAATCCCCTGTTCGGGTTTAATTAGGATTTCTAGAATTTCTTAATAACACCCTTTAATCAACGCCCGAGGTTGATTATTTTAAAAACTGGCTGGAATGCCGGTTTTTTGATAGAATAAAATAAAGAATTAAAAAAGGAAAAATTTCAATTACCCGAGCCGCAGCGAAGGGTGGAGAAGAACGAATGTTCTTCGAGTAAAGAAAAAGCCGAAGCGCAAAAAAGACTAATTAATAATTTTTAAAGATATGAAAAATTATTTATTTACTTCAGAATCAGTGACTGAAGGACATCCGGACAAAGTGGCGGATCAAATTTCTGATGCCATTTTAGATGAAATTATCGCCAAAGATAAATATGGCAGGGTTGCCTGTGAAGTAGCAGTCGGTATGGGTTATGTTATTGTCGGCGGAGAAATTACTACCAAAGCATGGATAGATGTTAATAATTTAGTCAGGAATGTAGTTAGAGATATTGGCTATGATAAGCCGGAATACGGTTTTGATTATCATACTTTAGCGATTTTTAACGCTATCCATGGACAATCACCGGATATTGCCAGAGGCATAAGAAAAACAGCGACAAAAAAACAGGGAGCGGGCGACCAAGGAATGCAAACCGGATATGCCTGCAATGAAACGCCCGAACTAATGCCTCTTCCCATAATGCTGGCTCACAAACTTGCCCGGCGTTTGGCCGAAGTAAGAAAAAAGAAAATTTTACCTTTTTTAAGGCCGGACGGGAAATCGCAGGTAACTCTCTGGTATGAAGATTCAAAGCCAAAAGCCATTGAGTCAGTGGTAATGGCGGCCCAGCACGACCCCGATGTTTCTATGAAAAAATTGAGAACAGCCATAATTGAAAAAGTGGTAAAACCCGTCTGCAAAAGTTATCTTAATAAAAAAACAAAGTTTTACGTCAACAATACCGGCCGGTTTGTCATTGGCGGGCCGGTGGCTGATTGCGGAGCCACGGGCAGAAAAATTATTGTTGACACCTACGGCGGTATGGCTCACGTGGGAGGCGGCTGCTTTTCCGGTAAAGACTCGACAAAGGTTGACAGGTCGGGGGCTTATATGGCTCGTTATGTTGCCAAGAATATCGTGGCATCGGGAATTTGCAATAAGTGCGAAATTCAAATCGCCTATGCCATCGGCGGGACAAAGCCTTTATCTATTAACGTTAATACTTTCAATTCAATAGATAAAAAAAGATTTCCAGGACTCAGCGAAGAAAAAATAACCAAAATTATTTCAAGGGTTTTTGATTTGACACCGGGGATGATTATTCATGAACTCAATCTTTTGAGGCCGATTTACCGAAAGACTGCTTGCTATGGTCATTTTGGCCGAGAAGAGCCGGAATTTACCTGGGAGAAGACAGATAAGGTAAAACAAATTTTGAAACTGGTTTGAAGAACTACTCATCAAAAAGAGCCAAAAAAGGAAAACTGGCTTTCCGAACGCCCAGCCGTTTTATTTACCTCCAGTGCCAAAAAATTACTGCTCGCAAGATAAAAAAGAAATAAAATGGGCGCTTTTTAAATTTCTTTTACCATATAAGTATCTTTTAATTTATAGCCCAATTTTCTGAAATAACCCCTGACTCCCACCCCGGAGATTACAGCCATTTTTTTTGAGTTAAATTCATTTTTGGCTATTTTTTCGGCTGTTTTAATTAATTTTTCTCCCAATCCCTTATGTTGCGGCGAGGTCCGCGAGACACGTCCTCTTAGAGGGTGGAGCAGTCCATAAGTATGGATTTCTCGGATTATAGCTGTATTTTGAGCCTCGTCCATAGGTCTCACCCGTAGGTCTACGACCGAGGGGCTACGGCCGAGGGAAGTGATTCTAAGACGGAGTGAACTATAAAGTTTATCTCTTTTTTTGTTTTCAAAACTCAAAAATATTTCTTTGCCGCCAGAAGCATCGTAATCTTTACGGAATAAATAAAATTTTTCATTGGGGTCGTAACTCTCTTTTACTTCCCTGCACCTGATACAGCGACATTGCCAGTTTTCCTTTTTCATAGATTCAATCAGAATTTGCCGTAAATTGGAAATTTTAGCCGGTCCTGCCGCTACTCTTGAAGAAGGAATATCTCTGTTTATCCTTTGGATTCTGACATGGCAAGGAATTTTCTTTTTAATTGATTTTAAAAGATTTATTAATTGTTTTTCAGCGTAAGGCTTGTATTGTCCTTTTTCCCATTTTCTGTAAAGCGGCGCCTCTTTTAAAATGGCGCAAGGATAAATTTTCAATAAATCTGGTTGAAAATCAGAATTTTTAAACAGTTCTTCAAACATTTTTTCGTCTCGCTTTAGATCAGAGCCCGGCAAATTTGGCATCATCTGATACAAAACCTTGAATCCGGCATCTTTCAAAAATTTAGTCGCCGTAATTGTTTCTTTAACTCCGTGTCCTCGGGAATTTGATTTCAAAACATCGTCATAAATTGATTGGACTCCCATCTCTACCATTGTTACTCCTAATTTTCTCAACCATTTAATTTCTTCAAAATTTATAAAATCAGGCCTGGTTTCAACTGATAAACCCACAATTCGGTGTTTTGCTTTTTCATTTTTCTTTTGTTCTTTTCTTAACCCTTCCAGTAGTACGTTTTCTACCATGGTGGAAAATGTACTACTTTGATTGGCGGCTTGAAAACATCTTAAAATAAACCATATTTGGTATTTTTTGGGATAATAACTCCATGTTCCGCCAACTATTCTTAATTCAACTTTATCAGTTGGATGTCCCTCTAACTCTAACATTTCAAGTCTTTTTTTCACTTGTAAATAAGGGTTATATTTTAATCTTTTGGCTCTTTCTACTGCCGGCTCGCCGGAAAGGTAGCTTTTGGGAATACCTTTTTCTTTCGGACAATAAAGGCATTCACCCGGACAAGGATAAGATTTTGTCAAAACCGAAATATTAACAATTCCGGAAAGCGAGCGAATAGGTCTAGTTATAAGCAAAGCCTCAATCTTTTTTTTAACCCCTTGTCCTCCGTAGCCTTGGCGAAGGAGGGTTTTAGTTTTTAGCAATTTGTGATAAGCTTTTAATAGCTCAATATTGCTTGGACAGGGAATTTTGTATTTTTTAGCCACTTTTCTCTTAAAGTATGCCAAATCCGCCTCGTTTTTCAACCGGCTTTTTATCAAGTCTTTTATTACTTTTTCTTTAATCATGGATAGAGAATACGCCGAATATCTTTTAAAGAAAACTAAAGAAAATTACGATTTAACGGCAGAAGAATATACGCGGACGCGAGCTTTTATTCCAGAAGATATAAAATCTTTAATTGATTATACCGAAGAAGGCGACAAGGTTTTAGATTCTGGTTGCGCCAGCGGAAGGTTGTGCGGAGTCTTAAAAGAGAAAAAAGTGGATTATTTCGGAGTGGATATATCTGAGAGATTAATTGAAATCGCTAAAAAGAATTATCCTGAGGGAAATTTTCAGATTGCGAACACACTGAATCTTCCCTTTGCTGATAATTTTTTCGATAAGATTTATAGTGTATCTGTTATTCATAACATTCCTTCCAGAGATTTTCAACTCCAATATCTCAAAGAATCAAAGCGGGTTTTAAAATCGGGAGGATTGCTGATTTTAAGGGTATGGGATTTCTGGAAAAGAAAAAAAGGCCTACCCCTACTTTTAAAATATACATTTCTAAAATTAATCCGGAAATCTAAATTAGATTTTAAAGACGTTTTTGTTCCATGGAAAGGATCAGATGGGAGTATATTAGTTCAGCGCTATTTTCATTGTTTCACAAAAAAAGAAATCGAAGATCTATTTGAAAAAACAGGATTTATTGTAAAAAAAAGCTGGAGAGCTGGTAAAGATCCGAGAACCAATATTTATTTAATCGCCAAAAAGCCCTCATAGCTCAATTGGATAGAGCGCGACCCTCCGGAGGTTGAAATCTCCGTTCGAATCGGAGTGAGGGCACAGAGACCCACAGTTGACATTATAAATTAGGTAGATTAGAATTACCGATTCCGCTAAAATAGTGGAAAAATCTGAACTTTACCAAAAAGGAGGGCTATATTATGAAAAGAAAAGATTTGAAGGGTAAGAGAGTGGCGGCTTTGGTGAGTGGAGGGTTAGACTCTACAACAATCGTCCATTGGCTGTCTTCAGCCGGAGTTAAAGTCTTGGCCATTACTGTAGATCTTGGTCAACCAGACGAGAAAGATATGCGCGGCGTAGCCGAGCGGATGAGAAAAGCCGGGGCTGAGGAAGCAATTATTCTATACGGCAAGACGGCTTTAGCAGAGTACATGCTTAAGGTGATTCAAGGTCTGGCCCATCACGAAGGCGGTTATATGAACACTACAGGTATTGCCAGGATGGCAACGGTGGCGACGGCTTTGCCGGAAATTAGTAAGCGGGGCATCAACATTATGACTCACGGCGCTACTGGCCGGGGCAATGACCAGGTTCGTTTTGAGTTGGGAACAATTATGCTGGCACCCGAGATGACCGTATACGCGCCATGGCGCGATACAGAATTCGTGAAAGAGTTGGGCGGCAGAAAACAAATGATTGAATATTGCCGCCGGCATCGTCTCAAGGTGACAGCCACACTGAAAAAGCCTTATTCCACTGATGCCAACTTCGCTGGCCTGACACATGAAGCAGGAGTATTAGAACAATTGGATTCATCTCCCCATGTCGTTGATTTCGTGATGGGGGTTGAGCCAATTGATGCTCCAGTTAAACCAGAAACGGTTAAAATTACTTTTAAAAAAGGAGTACCGGAGAAGGTAAATGGCCAATCATTAGCATTGGTGGGAATTTTTCAAGATCTCAATTTGATTGCCGGTCGCAATGGAGTAGGTATAGGCATTGACGTGGTTGAAAATCGGCGGGTTGGAATTAAATCCCGAGGCGTATATGAATCACCGGGAGCCACGCTTTTGGAAATTGTCTATGCCAAGCTTCTGCAACAGGTGTTGGATAGGGAGCGCCGGAAATTCTTTGAAATAGTTTCCCGGCAATTGGCCGACGTCGTTTACGAAGGCGAATGGTTCAGTCCTTTGGCAAGCGACTTATTGGCGGTTGTCAATAACGTCGCCCAGTATGTGACAGGCACTGTGGTCTGTGAGCTGTACAAAGGCAATGTGACATTTCTTGAAATAAAAGATGTGCCTCACAGTCTTTATAATCCAGATGTATCTTCTATGGAGAAGACAAAGGGCTTTGACCATACAGATTCTCAGGGGTATTTGAATGTGGCGGCTGTGAGAGCCAGAGCCTTGGCCTATACTCGTCAAACCCGTTACCGTTAACCTCAGTTAGATAAAGTCTCGAGTTGGATATTTTCAGAGCAAATCCGACTCGAGACTTTTCATTTTGACGAGCAATAAATCCTATCTGTGGATATTGTGTGGATAAATAAGATTATTTGCAAGAATTGAAAACTTGACAAAATATTTAATATAAATAAACTCAAAAATGAGGGGGTGCGAGATATAATTCTCTAAGGACACGGGACTTAATGAAGGAGGTTTACAGCAGCTGCCTGGATAGGTCCAACTCCAGCGATTAAATTGAACCGATTTCAATAAGACTGCCCCCTCACCAAAGACCTGTTAGAAAAATTGTCTAACAGGTTTTTAGTTTAACAATTTTTTAATATTTGGTATACTTAATAAGCGAAGAGATAAATCTCTTCTTCATCTTCATTTTCGCTACGCGAAAACTTGATATATGAAACATAAATACAAAATTGCTATTTCGGGGGCGGCTCAAATGGGCCACTGTTGCCAAGGAATAGAAGAAATATCAAAAGAAGTGGGACGAGAGATTGCGCGCCAAAATTGCGTGTTAGTCACGGGAGCGACAACCGGCGTGCCTTATTTCGCGGCTCAGGGATGCAAGGAAGCAGGAGGCTTTAATGTTGGTTTTTCACCCGCTACTTCGGAAGCGGCTCACTTAAAAACTTATAAGTTGCCCATTGATGCTTTTGATGTGATGATTTATACCGGAGCCGATTATGCGGGTCGTGATGTAATTATGACAAAGTCGGTAGATGGAATAATCATTATTTGCGGCAGAATGGGCACCTTACATGAATTTACCACTGCTTTTGAAATTCAAAAACCAATCGGCGTTTTAGAGGGAACGGGCGGCACGGCCGACAAAATAAGAATGATTGCGGCCGGTCCTTATCGCGGCGTTAAAAAAATTATTTATGAAAAAGATTACAAAAAATTAATAAAGAGACTGTTGGCAGCTATTGAAGCTGAAAAGAAACAAAATTCAAAAATTCACCCCGTTAGATAGTTTCACATCTAACGGGGCAAAAGGTCGATTTTTTTAAAAAACAATTTTAATTAAAATATGGCAAACGAAATTCCCGAAGAAGGGAAACTAATAGGAAAGGTTACTCACTATTTTTCACACATTGGCGTGGCAGTTATTGAACTGTCAGAAAATTTAAAGGTGGGAGAGACGATAAGGATAGTTGGCGGCGAGACCGATTTTAACCAAATCGTAGACTCAATGGAAATTGAGCACCAGAAGGTAGAAGTCGCTAAACCCGGAGATTCAGTGGGGACGAAGGTTGGCCAAAAAGTAAGGGACGGATACAAAGTCTATAAGCTTTAATTCCACTATAAATCCCATACCCGAGCGTTAGCGAAGGGTGGAGATGAAGGTAAACTCCGAAGGAGGCAAACTTCATCGAATATCGGAGAGGGGTCGAGAGCGCGGTCGCTGAAAGCGACATTTAAATTCGCGCATGCCGCGACCTAACTTTGTATTATCACTATGGATTTTCAAATTATCATTCAGTTAATTTTAGCTGCTATTTTGGGTAGCCTGATTGGCATAGAAAGAGAATATAAGAGAAAAGAGGCGGGAATGAGAACTTATTCTCTGGTTTGTTTAGGCGCCGCTTTTTTTACCATCGTTTCTTTTGAAACTTTTAAAATGTTTATCAACCAATCTGGAATCAATTTTGATCCAACCAGAATAGTCGGCCAGATTGTTTTAGGAATCGGTTTTTTGGGCGCTGGTTTAATTATTTTTCGCGACCATCACATTGAAGGATTAACTACAGCTGCCGGGCTGTGGGTGACAGCCGCCGTCGGGGCAGCGATAGGGGCAAAATTTTATTTCCCGGCTATTTTTGTTAGTCTTCTGGCAATTGCCATTTTGGCCGGCATGAGATTAATTGAAGAGAAAGTATTTAAAAAAGAATAGCTGAATTTTTCATGCTAGGCAAAGCAAGGGTTCACATTTTTGTTTCGGGCAGAGTACAAGGTGTGTTTTTTAGAGAAAACACCAGAAAGAGAGCAAAAAAGTTAGGGATAGCCGGCTGGGTGAGAAATCTTCCTGACGGCCGCGTAGAAGCTGTTTTTGAAGGAGAAAAAAGCAAGGTTGAAGAATTGATTAATCGGACGAAAAAGGGTCCGATGTTTGCCAAAGTTGACGGATTGGAAGTTATGCCAGAAGAATATCAAGGAGAATTTGATAATTTTGAAATAAGATGCGACTAAAAAGAAATTAGTTTTTTCTTAATATAATTTGTCCGTCGCTGGGCAATTTTTATTTATTTTACTTACCCGAGTTGCAGCGAAGGGTGGAAAAGAATGAATGTTCTTTGACTAATTGTTAGCGAAAAAGCAGCTCCGCAGGAGCCGCTTTTTAAGTTGAATTTTTCCGAAAATGGCGGTAGAGTGAATAATATGAAGCTTAAAAATCTCCCTAAAATCGAGCGTCCGCGCGAAAAACTCATCGCCAAAGGCGCCCAAAATTTAAAAGATGAGGAGCTTTTGGCTATTCTTAAAATGATATGAAAAAACTTACCAAGCAACAAAAGAAAACGCAAAAATGGAAGCATCCCGGCGGAAAATTACGCGAACTTGGCGCTGATAAACTTTCTGACGCAGAGCTTTTGGCAATTCTTATATCAACTGGTATCAAGGGAAAATCAGCTGAGGACATAGCTAGGGAATTGCTGGAAAAATTTGGATCATATAGAGGCTTAACGAACCAGCCGCTTAAAAATTTCCTTTCTATCAAAGGATTGGGTGATGTAAAAATCATTCGTCTCGCCGCCACCTTTGAATTGGCACGTCGAATCTCAAAAGAAATTATTCTAGAATATGAAAAAAAATAAAAGACTGGGAAAAATTAGTCAAAAAACTATTACCACTATTCCAAATCCTTTTGATGTTTCGTCTCATAAAACCGAGCGAACGGCGACGGCAATTTTAATGCACTGGATGCGCCAGATTATTGAAAAGCAAAATCTAAACCTTGGCCTTCCCGATATTGAAACTGGCGGCGGGGATCATCGTTTCCCTGACACCGTGATTTATAAAACACAAAGAAGTCAAGACATACTTTGTGTACTTGAATTTAAACCACCATTCTGGGATCCATTTCGCGAGGACGATCCCAAAGAACCGGCGCGGAAAAAAGCAACTAGTCGCCATGCCAAATATTTCGTTACCTCCAATTTCCGTGAACTTATCCTTTGGAATACTGAAAAAGCTAATGCCGCTAAACCCGAAGAAGAACAAATAATTAACCGCTACCATTTATCAGAGATTTACGACCTTAATTTTATTGAAGAAGGCCGTTATAAGGTTTCAATTATTAATGCTTTAGAAAAATTTTTAAATGATCTTTACGAACTTTCAACCGGTGTCAAGGCCGAACCACGTTTGGCAATTGACGAACTTCTCATTTGGCGACTTCAAGAAAAAATAAACAAACTTGCTTATTATTATCAAGACCTTATTTATAATGAGGCTCACAAAGATAAAAATTTTGCAAAATCTTTAGCTAAATGGTTTAATAATCAAGGCTGGAATTTTTATATTGAAAATGAAGACGATTATCAAAAAGTAGCCCGTCAAACCGCTTATCTTTTGGTTAATAAAATTCTTTTTTATAACGCCCTTCAGCTTAAACGGCCGGATAAATTACCCCCATTACAAATCCCTGATGATATTACCCAGGGTGGTATTCTTAAGGGCGTCCTTCAAAGTTATTTTAATGCCGTTCTTAAAATTGATTACGAAACTATTTATACAACTGATTTCATTGATATTGTTGCATTCCCGGATAGTCGCGAAGTTGTTAATGAAATTAAAGAACTAGTAAATGTATTAAGGAGATATGATTTTTCAACCCTTGGTTTTGATGTCATCGGCAGAATTTTTGAACGTCTTATCCCAGAAACAGAAAGACATAATTTAGGTCAATATTTTACTAATCCTGATATCGTTGATTTAATTCTTCAGTTTTGTGTTCAACACGAAAATGACAAAATTTTTGATCCAGCTTGCGGCGCTGGCACCTTTCTTGTCCGCGCCTATCAATTAAAGAAATTAATAAATCAACGGCTTTCTCATGAAGAAATTTTGGATTCTTTATGGGGCAATGATATTGCTAAATTTCCGGCGCATCTTACAACTATTAACCTTGCTATTAACGATTTAAGTGTTGAAAAAAATTATCCCAGAGTTATTCAAAAAGATTTTTTTGATCTTTTAAGTCCCGGCGAAGAAGGATTTCAGCTCCCAGAAGATGTGCGCAAGGTTCTTCTTAAAACAATGGACAAAGAAGAACTTAAAATACTTCACCCGCGCTGGTTTGATGCGATTGTCGGCAATCCTCCTTATACCCGCCAGGAAGAAATTTCAGAAATTAGCGGGGAAGTAAGTTATAAAGAGAAATTGATTGAAAAAGCGCTTACTTACGGTGCCCAAAATTTAGCCTCAATTTCTAAACGCGCTGGCATTTACGCCTATTTCTTTATTCATGGTGCTAAGTTTTTGAAAAACGGCGGTTATTTTGGCTTTGTTGTTTCTAATGCTTGGCTTGATGTGGAATACGGCGCCGGGCTTCAGGAATTTTTTCTAAAGAATTATAAAATTGTCGCAATTATTGAATCAAAAGTGGAGCGTTGGTTTGAAGACGCCGATATTAATACTTGTATTGTGATTTTGGAAAAAGCTTCAAGGCCAAGTAAAAAAACCGAACGCGATGAAAATCTTGTCCGCTTTGTTTATCTTTCAAAACCCCTGCGTCATTTTATTCCTCCAGCTCAAGATATTTGGGAAAAACAAATTGAAAGAAAACAGGCAATTGAAAATCTGAAAAAAACCATTTTGGCGCATAACAAATTTTATCAAAATGATGAATTCCGCATTTTTCCCAAAAAACAATCAGAACTTTGGGAAGAAGGACTTGACCCAGAAGAACAAAAATATATTGGTTCAAAATGGGGTAAATATATCCGAGCGCCGGAAATTTTCTTTAAAGTTTTAGAAAAAGGAAAAGATAAATTAGTGAAACTGGGAGATCTTGCACAGAGAATAAAGAGAAATAATTTAGAAAATTTTCGAAAATGGCAGATTTTAGAAAAAAATTTTGTAGGAAAATCCGACCAATTTCCTTTTCTCCACTCTCTTAAGGATACAAAATCAATTAGCATTAATTTATCTAATTTGAAATCTTTTCAAAAAACACCTAGTAATAAAAATACTAAATACTTAGTGTCAGATATTATTTCGAATAGATTTGTTGGCGAACGAATATTTTTTATTGAAGGTGGTGATTTCTTGGTTAACGACTCTTTCTTTATCGCAAAGCTTCGTGATGGGATCAATAAGAAAAAGGTCGTTCTTTCTATTAATTCAACCCTCTCCCTCTTTTTATTAGAGATTATCGGAAGAAAAACTTATTCTATTGGAGTTATGTATATTTATGGTCCGGAATTTACGAATTGTTTGTTAGTAAAACCAGATTTGATTACTAAAAATATAGATAAACTTTACGACAAATTTACAAAGAGAGAAATTAAGTCAATTTTTGAAGAGATTGGAGGTCAATCTTCTCAAGAAATTTCATTAGATAAAATCAAGCCAGATCGCCGGGCGCTTGATCAGATTGTTATGGGTGAAATTCTTGGTTTAACCGAAGAAGAACAACTTGGAGTTTATCGCGCGGTTATTGATTTAGTGAAATCCAGAATTGAAAAAGCGAAAAGCTTTGGTTCGCGCAAAAAAACAAAATCCGGCATTGATATTGAGGTAGTGGTCAGTACTATAGTTGAAAAAATCGACGATAAAAAGCTTACCGACTGGTATAAAAAAGAAATTTTAAGCCGCAAAGACCTGCAAATAAAAAAATTGCCGGAATTAGAAAGTAAACCTCAAATAGAAAAAAGTTTATTTGGTTGGCAAATTAAAAATGGTAAGAAAGCAATTGAATGCCACTCTAAAGACGAAGCCCGTTATCTTAAAGTTTGGCTTGAGGTAGGTGCAAAGTCTATAAAAATTCCTAAAGATGAAAAATATCTAATAGAGGTTACTAAAGAGCTCGAAAATCGCAAATTGGAAATAGATGACATTATAGAATCTTATCTCGGTTCAATTTTAGACCAAAAACTCAAATCGCAAATTCTTCACCAAATCTGGCAAAAGATTATTTAAAGCGTGATTATAATTTATCGATATTATCGACAAAGAATCCGAATAGGGCAAAAGGGATTATTTACCATAAGCCAAGCGAGCTACTGAAAGAAATAACCGAAGAAGAGAAGAGAATCCAAAAAATTTTGGTAAAGATTAAAAAAATATTATGAAAATTCTATCTGAAGAAGGATTTCAGAAAATAATAGAAGCAGGTTACGAAAGTCGTAATTTAGAATTTAAGCCAGGATTTTCATGGAGCGATAGCAATTCATTATGGCTCCGCGAAAAAACAATTCAGACTATATTAAGTATGGCTAATACTCGCGACGGCGGTAGTATTATTGTCGGAATTAATGAAAAAGATAATAAACCAGAATCTGTTGGCATTACTGAAGAACAATTAGCTACATTTAAATATGATGGTATAAAAGGTATTGTTGATAGTTTTGCTTCCTCGAGTCTTAGTTTTGATCTAGCCCAGGCAATATATAAAGGCAAGAAATATTTAGTAATAAGTATTAGCGAGTTTGATGAATTACCTATTATTTGTAAAAACGATGGGCAATATAAAAGTTCTGGCGGCGAATATTTACTTAGACGAGGAGATATTTACACTCGTTCTCGGAGCGGTCCTCCAGCTACAATTCGGGCGACAGAAGTAGAAATGCGAGAAATTATTGAGATAGCTGTAGACAAAAGCGAACTTAAACTAAAAAAACGAGGATGGAAATATGTTGAGAAACTAGACGAAGAAGCATTTTTAAAACAGCGTAAAGAATTTCAAATATGACCATAGACGATGTTAAAAATAGAATAAAAAAGAGGGGGTATTGGGAAATTAATTTTTCTCCAAAAAAATTTAATACTGAACGCATTTCTGATCGAAAAACATGTAAAGAGATTATCACAAAGTCAGCAGTAGAATTACGAGGATGGGATTACCCTCATGTTCCAACTCAAGACGATGAAAAACAAGCCATGTATTTTGGCCAGGATTATCTAGAGGCTTACATTGACTGGTGGGCTCACAAGGAAGCATGGCGATTTTATCAAAGCGGTCAATTTATTCATTATCTAGGTTTATGGGAAGATTGGACAGAAGAAAATGGATGGGCAAGTGAAGAGCTGAAGAAGATTAAGCCAAGCTCTATATTAAGCATTATTGGAAATGTTTATACTCTTACAGAAATATTCGAATTTTTAAAAAGATTAACTCTACAAGGAGTTTACGATGATGGCGTGAAAGTTAGTATAAAACTGGTGGGTATGAAAGAGAGAAAATTAGAGATTTTAGACCTAGGACGCGTGCCATTAATGATGTCATACATAGCTCGTGTTCCCGAAATAACATTGCCAACTAAAGAAATTACCAAAGAAGAGATTTTAAACAAAACTCAAGAGTTTGCATTAGAATATATTAGATATCTATTTGAGACTTTTGGATGGGAAAACCAGCCCATCGAAGTTTTTAAGAATGATCAAAAAAAATTACTTGAGCGTAAATTATAAAATATAATATGATTTGGCCAACAAAAAAATTAGGACGAACAAAAAGCCGAAGAATTAATTGAGAAACCCCATTAGTAGAACCCTCGGTTCACTACGGGGCAAGTAAAATTATGGAAAAGCAACAAATTCAGCAATTATTTAATAATTTCTTGGTTAATTACGATACTGAAGCGAAAGATGCAATTTGGCAGGAGCAAAGCTCTAAATTCAGAAATTTTTGGCAATATAAAATTCTTGGAAACAGGGAAGAAGAATTAAACGATGTTGATGTAGATGATATCATAAGAATTTTAGATAGAAATGGTAGAGGAAACACAAGAGAAAGCGAAGCGATAGCTCGAGCTATGATAGCTCAAGGTGCCTATCGTAGAATGTTTAACGAGATGCATCAGAATAAAGAATTGTCAGATATTATTTCCTTAATTATGAGTGCGGAGGATGGAGATAAAAAGGCTGAATTAATCGATAAACTTTATAAAATGAACGAAGGAAGAAAGAATGGATTAACGGGGCCGAGTGGAAATGCTATTTGCGACATGCTTGCTGCGTGGGATCCATTTAAAAATTTGAGCGTTATATCATTAAATGAAAGGAAAAAGCTATCAGATTTTTTTCAAATTACCAATAGTCCAGATTTTGATAAAGATTCTATCGGTAGCAAAATAGTAATGTCGAATAAGGCGATAATGGACTATTTCATTTTTCTCGGTCTTAATTTCTCTGCGCGTACGATTTCTCGTTTCTTTTATTCCCCCGAAATTAAACCGTTATGGAGAGAAGAAATTTCTTCTAGCGAAACAAAAGAAGATGGAGAAGAAGGTTTTGTAGCGGTACCTCCGATAAAAGAATATCGTGATCCAGCTTTATTTTACATGGAAAGCCAACTTGAGGATTTTTTGGTTGAAAATTGGGAAAAAACAGAACTTGGACAGAGATACGATCTTAACGAAGAAGAAGGGGAATTAAGGTGTCAGCAATATAAAACCGGTATAGGCAAGATAGATATTTTAGCAAAAGATAGAAAAACCAATCAATATGTTGTTATAGAATTAAAAAAAGATCAAACTAGTGACGATACTATTGGGCAAATAGCCAGATACATGGGTTGGCTTGAAGAAAATAAGACTAACAGTAAAAGCACTAAAGGGATTATTATTGCTGCCCGGTATGATGAAAAATTGAATTATGCCCTTAAAAAACTCAAAGACGTTGAAGTTTATTTATATAAAGTAGATTTTAAACTCGAAGAATTTAAAGAAAAATAGGCGATAATCCTTCTTCTCTGGCACAAAATTCAGCGACAGATAAACTCTACGGCTTCACCCCGGAGGAGATAAAGATCGTAGAGAATTTTACTAATAACTAAAATTGAAATTTGATAATCCTATTATAAAATAGTGGCGAGAACCTTGCCCTCGAATTGCGAGCGAAGCGAGGAGGCAATGCCTCCCTCCTTCGTTGAAACTTCGGATGGGCAAGTCGGGCAACTCTTCAAATCCTACCCGCGGAGCAAATGAAACGTCTCCCAGAAATGGGAGAAGTTTTTCTTTAATATTATCTCGAATTTCAAAAAGAACCAATTTTTAGCGTTATCGCAAGGGATTTTCGTGTTTGTGTAGGACGAATAGGGGTGTGGATAAGTAACCTCTTGACGCCTTGAGTTACTTGATATAATATTCCCAATATGGGAACAAATACAAAGGTAATCTATCCCACGGCAAGACCAAGATATGAAATTATTAAGCAAACAACTATTGCGCGACTTTGTAGAAAAACATGCTGATGCACGATCACAAATTGAGTCGTGGGAGGCAGAAGTCGAAGGGACGCAGTGGGATACCCCACATGAGCTTAAACATAGGTACCCCAAGGCAAGCATTTTGAAGGATCAGCACGTAATTTTTGATATTTACAGGAATAAGTATAGGCTTTGGGTTCGGATTAGCTATAAGAACGGGGTAGTACTAATCAAAAAAATTGGCACACATAAGGAGTATGAAAAATGGAATATAGGTTAACTAAAAATATGAACAATATTAAAGTCATAAAAACTGAACAAGACTACAAAGAAGCCCTCAAATTAGTTGAGGAGCTAATTGCTCATGATCCTGACCCAAATTCTATAGAAGGAGAACAATTAAGTCTCCTAAGTGCTTTTATTCAAGATTACGAAGTGAGAGTATTTCCGGAGACGCTCCCTGATCCGATTGAGGCAATTAAATTCAGAATGGAGCAAGTAGATCTCAAACCGGCCGATCTCATTCCTTATATTGGTAGCAGAAGTAGAGTGTCAGAAATTCTTTCAGGTAAACGTCAGCTAACACTCAAAATGATACGTGCCTTAGAAGTTGGACTTGGTATCCCTGCCAAAGTTTTAATCCAGAAGTCAGATCATGACCCAAAATTAAAATATGGACATTGGGATATTCGTCTCATCAAGCTTATGGAAACGCGCGGATATTTCGGAGAAATGTCAATAAAGGATTATGGGAAAACAGAGCTATTGCAAAGCTTTTTTTCATCAATAGGAGCTAAGCTACAACCAGCAGGATTACTACGTAAGACAAGTTATCGTTCCTCACTACACACTGATAAAGACGCATTATCAGCTTGGATGATTCATGTCGTTCAGAAAGCAGAGAAAATAAAAATGCCAGCCAAATATAAGCATGGCGTGATTGATCTTGCTTTTATGCGGGATTTTGTGAAGTTGAGTTCGCAAGAAAATGGGCCGATACTTGCTCAAGATCACCTAAAAAAAGTTGGAATCAAACTTTTGGTTGAACCCCACCTCTCAAAAACATATCTTGATGGTGCAGCTATATTGACTGAAAAAGAAAATCCTATAATCGGTCTAACAATTAGGCACAATCGTCTAGATAATTTTTGGTTTACCTTATTGCACGAATTATCACACATTGCACTTCATTACAACAACGATTTCGATTTGTTCTTCGATGAAAAGCTACAAGATAAAAATGGTGTTGAATTCAGTGCTGAAAATATAGAGCAAGAAGCTGACGAATTAGCTGAAGAAGCTATTTTACCAAAAGATAAATGGGAAATAAGTCCTGCAAAAGTTGTCCCATCAGCTATGGCTGCGCAAAGTCTGGCTGATGAACTTGGCGTGCATATAACTGTGATTGCAGGGATTATAAGGTTCAAACACGCAAACTATTACTACCTTAATAAAATCATCAATGATAAAAAAGCGCGAGTTCGATGGCTTTTCCCTGATGTTTTTCCTAATCGTTCCAAAGTATGACTACAGTTAAATTTTATGTTCCAATAATACGTTGGAGACCCGCTGAAATACGAGCTATTAAGAATTTATACCCAAAAGATCGTGGTAATATAACACCCCTTTTTGAGTTTATTTTACCCCCTCCTACAACAGACAAAAAGGACTATAAAAAGATTTTGGAAGATTCAAAGAGTAAGTTTCTAAGAAAAATGCCTGGTATCACCCAAGAGATTATTAAACACTGGGGCAAGGAACCTATTTTTATTGATGTGCATCTGCTCGATGGTGATATAAGAGCATACGCATTCGAACAGATACTGTCCTCTGCAAATAATCTAGATATATTTTCTATTCCAGTTATTCATATCATTCCCGTAACGAGCACACAAGCAGATGAGGCAACTAGGAATGTTGCTGTAAAGTTCGCCAAAATGAATGACAGAGGCTTGTGTATTCGCATCGACGGATCACATTTAGATAGAGGCCTCCCACAAGAGATAGAAAATTTTGTAATAACTAATAAATTGGACGTTAATACAATTGATATTCTTATAGATTTAAAAATTATTGACGGGAATATAACTACCAAATCAGTCATTGAAAAGCTGTCTTATATACCGCATATCGAGAAATGGCGTTCTCTCGTTCTAGCTAGTGGGTCATTTCCGAGAGACCTGTCTGATTTTGAAAAGCACGGGCATTACCCGGTAGACCGATTCGACTGGCGTCTATGGATAAATCTCATCAAAGATAAAACACTCAAACGGTATCCTATATTTTCAGACTACACAATTCAGCACCCAATTTATCACGGTCATATTCTCGGGGCCAATACAAGCGCAAGCATACGTTATACAAATGACGAAACTTGGGAAGTTCTTAGAGGAGAAGGTTTGAAAAACGAAAAAGGCGCTGGGTATAAGCAATATCCAGCTCAAGCTCAATTATTAATCAAACAGCCTTTTTTTAAAGGAGCTAATTATAGCTTCGGAGATGCTTATATTGCAGAGAAGGCGCAACCAAAGAACGAACTGACTGGAAGTCCACAAACATGGCTTACAGCGGGCATTAATCATCACATAACGTTAGTTGTGCACCAGCTCGCCAACCTTCCCTAGAAATTAATAGCGTACTTACTCGTTGCTTAAGTGCTTCAGTGTCTAATATATCAGCCAATCTTTCGTATATAAATTTTCGTGGCTTATGTCTCACTCCATCTGCTTTATTTCGTTCTTCAAGAATTCGTAATGCTTCTTCTTTCCATAGTAATCGAGCAATGGAAAGTCCAACTTGTTCTTTGCTATTCTCGGGCTCACGAATCGTTTGAAAGATAACTCGATCATTGGCATCAATCTTTGCAACCATGACGCCCCACCAATCAGGGATAATGTGCATAGCCTTGTATAAGTGGCGTTTTCCAACGACAAGAATTAGCTTGTCAAAGACAGCATTGAATTCTTTTGCTTGTTCTGGTAACCGCTCAAGTGTATCTCGATCACTCTTTATTTCATATCCGCACAGGATGCCATTAATAATGGCAAAATCTATTCTCGCTGTTCCGTGGCGAACGCCAAATTCTTCAAAAACTTCCGCGTTATGTCCATTCTTTCGGTATTTTTTCAATTCTTTATCCAAAATCTTTCGGAGTGCTGCACGTATGATCTTATCGTTTGTAGAGATTATATTATTTGAATTTTTTTTCTCCATCATAAGGATTTAGATCATGTGCTTATTTCACTTTAATTATATCATAAATTAAAATAGAATGATATATAAGTTCCTTGCAAACTGGCGGGGATAAACTTCCGCCCACCTTTCTGTATCAAGCTAAGTCACCTTTATCCCCCTCCATAGATGCTTTTTGTTGGCATTTATGGCGGGGGTTGGCATAAAGGTCGACAGCCCTGACTAATAGAAAATAAGCAGAAGACAAGTATGAGCAAGAAAATAACTACTCATACGGGAGAAAAAGCGCCTGTATCTGGTCAATACCAGCCCGCAGGTACTAAACAAGAGATCACTTTATCAAAAGGTGATCATGTGCCTCCCTATCATCAGAGAGCAAAGACTTTTGTTCTCGTAGATAGAACGAAGCATAAGAGGTAATTTTTCCCGTTTCCTCGCCAGTTTTTAGGGAATTTATTATAACGGCATCTTGCCCTCCAGCATATCCACGGCCGCGTCCAGCCATAGGACTTCCAGCCGTTCATAAGGATGGTACGAAGTTCTCTCACAGCTCTGAGCCAATCAAAAATCGCCAAAGGAGCGATTTTTTGGTAAAATATGATAATAATCAAAATTTAGGCCGAAGTTAAAAATCGCCAAGCCCGCCTAAATTTCTTTGAAATTTTGGTGGG
>Ga0315284_10002920_pt1 | contig 24331 bp, 22 predicted proteins | sample YL17G09_16_MG_FD_203696 | JGI IMG/M metagenome (GOLD analysis project Ga0315284, IMG submission 203696) | Sediment microbial communities from Yellowstone Lake, YNP, Wyoming, USA - YL17G09_16 | ecosystem: Environmental > Aquatic > Freshwater > Lake > Sediment | place: USA: Wyoming | collected...
TGATCACGATGAACTATATTGGAACATAACAGGAAATGAGTGGGATATTCCAATTGAATCTGTTTTATCAACAGTTTATTTATCTGATGTAACCGATCAAGACAACATCACAACCACTTGTTTCACAGGACTTAAAGGTGAAAGCAAAAGAGATTGTGAAATTAAAAATGCAGGTGCAAATACTAACTTTTCTACACTTACGTCTTTATCTCCCAAAGAAGGCATAACAATAGTTTACGGTTTCCCAAAAGGCAAAATTTCCGTTTTAGAACCAAAAAAAGATAACTCTAACATAATAAGTTCAATCATATTTTCAATTATCGGTTTAGTTTATTTATATTGGACACTTGTTTACCCAATTAGAATATTTATTAAATGGTACAAAGATAGAAGACACACTAAAAAAGAGCAGCGAATCGTAACTGCTTGGTTTAGTTCCCCAAAAACTTTAGATAAAAGAACGATGCGACCAGTTGAAGTTGGAGCACTAATTGACAAAAGTGTTGATCATCGAGATTTTACCGCAACTATTATTGATCTTGCCGAACGTGGATATCTAAAAATAATTAATTTAGATAAAAAAGATAAGTTTTCGTTTCAAAAGAAAAAAGATTTCCTAGGTGATAAAAATCTTGTAAGTTTTGAAAAGGATGCTATGCAAATTTTATTTGGTTCAAGTGACGAGACTTCTTTAGATAAACTAAAAAGCTCATTAACTCTTCCCAAAAGAATAGAAGATTTTAAGAAAGGCGTTATGAAGTGTTTAACGTTGGAAAATAAATTATTTGAAGAAGATCCCTACAAAGTTAGCACGTTTTACTCAATAATTTCTGTTTTTGCATTTATTACCTTTAGTTTTCCACTTGCAATAATTGCGCTCCTTTTCGGAAGAAAATCCGCTAAAAGAAGTGATCTTGGTATAGAAAAATATTCCGAGGCGTACTCACTTAGAAATTTTTTGATATCTCAAAACGAACAGTTAAATTTTCAGGCGCAAAACCAAATGTTTTTTGAAAAACTTTTACCATATGCTACGGCTTTTGGAGTTGAAAAGATCTGGGCAAAAAGATTTGCAGACCTTAAACTAAAACCTACCGATTGGTATGAGGGCAATTTAAACAATGTTACCTCATATATTTTAATAAGTAGTGCGCTTAATAGTAGTGTAACTCACGCGGTTTCGTCTTCTTCAAGTTCTTCGGGATTTTCAAGCGGATTTTCGGGAGGTTCCTCCGGCGGCGGAGGTGGTGGCGGCGGTGGAGGAAGTTGGTAGTTTTGGTATAATAATTTGCGTTCGCGAGAGTAAGAACCATTCCGCCTTTGGCGGAAGAACCTTGCTCTCTTGATTGCTACGCAATCTGCGAGAGTAGCTCAGGGGTAGAGCGTCTCCTTGCCAAGGAGAAGGCCGCGGGTTCGAGACCCGTCTCTCGCTCCAACTTTTTCAAATTACTAATTGACACACTCAAAAATAAAAGATACTTTTCCTTTAGAAATCAGATCTAAACTGGAGGGAAATATGAGGATTACAATTTTTGTACTAAGTCTGGTCTTCCTGTTTTTGGCAATTTTGCCTTTTGTTTCACCACGAACGATTCTTGGCGAAAGACTAGATAGAATTATCGTCTTTTTTAGAAAGCGGATGAAGTTTTTTATTTTTCTATTTCCGCTATCCTTCGTCTTGTTGATTGCCTCTGTGCTCTTGCCAAATTAAGGAAGATAAATGTAGTCTCGGTGGTTAAATTTTTGGCTGCCGAGACTATAAATTTCTCCAATGATATACTAAAATATGGAAATTACGGGAAGATAGCCAAGGCGGTCACGGCACCGGTCTGAAAAACCGGCTATGTGGGTTCGATTCCCACTCTTCCCACCATATAGTTATGGCATTAAGTTTAGAAAACAAAAACATTTTAATTACGGGATCGTCTGATGGCCTAGGTAAGCTTTTAGCAATTGAGCTTGCAAAACATAAATCAAATATTATCTTACACGGGAGAAATGAAGATAAACTAAAACATATTCTTAACGAGATTCAAAAAATTTATCCTTCACACAACCACAGTTACGTCGTTTGTGATCTTAACCATCCAGAAACAATCAAAGAAAAATTTTCTAGTATAGCCAAACTAGATATTTTGGTTAATAACGCAGGTGTTTGGGAGGAAGGAAATACTATTGATATTTCATTAGAAAGAATTACCGAGCTTGTCAATGTAAATCTTTCATCGTACCTTCTAATCTCCAGACTTCTACTGCCAAACTTACTTAAATCTGATTTTTCTCAAATCCTTAATGTAATTAGCATATCTGGTTATGAGGTCGACGTTAACATCACCCACACTATATATCAGGCTACAAAATATGCGCTTCAGGGATTTAGCGAAGCCATGACCAAAGAATTTACAAACCAAAACCTAAGAGTAATGGGGTTTTATCCCGGGGGTATGGTGACTGGTTTGTTCAAAAAGGCCGGATGTAAATACAAAACCGTTGAACCTTGGATGTTTGACCCAATGGAATCGGTTGAAGCGATAATCTTTATGCTAACAAGAAATCAAAAAGTAAACATCAAAAGACTAGATCTAATAACTCATATGTTCTAAATATCGAGACCTCACCATAGACTATTTCTTCTTTTTCTTCAAAAAATATTTATCGTAGATCAAATAGCCAATGGGAAGAAGACCTACTGTGTTTAAGATTAAAATAGCTACGAACAAAATCTTGGAATTATTTCTGGCTGCTTTCCAAGAAGCCAAAACCTTCCAGAAAACCTCCCAAATTACAAAATATAAATAATATTCTCTAACAATTGGAATTAAATTAATCATAGAAAAATTATATACCCTGGTTTATTAATTTAGTAGAGTAGGGAATAAGATCGTTGTATACACCAAAACTTTTTGCTGAATCAACACTTACATTATTACATAAATCTAAAAGCAGCTTATTACTTAGGCCAACACTTCTTAGTTCTTCTTCCGAAGCCTCAAGAGGCATTTTAGGCCCACCAAAAAATGTAGCTGACCAATTACACCTTATACACGGTTTATGTAAAACGTCTTTAAAATGTTTTCTAACAAATCTATGAAGATCTTTATCCACAACTTGGTCAACACTTTGTGGGTACGGCGAATAATATCTCAATGGTGCATTACTATCCAAAAGTGTAGCGCAAGTACCACCAATAAAATTAACCCCAAGCTCTTTGCATGCTACTGCAATTGCAAGAAGACCATATTTTGTAGCCATGGGAGCAATTACCACAACTGTTTTTGGAAGAGAGTTAAATTCTTGCAATTTTTCTATCATTGCAATATGTTGCATCCCCGAAGCAACAGGGTCACAAATATACAAATACTCTAAATTCCGCAAATTAAAACCCTCCAGGTTAGGGTTTGATCCAAAATGAGATTCACGTGTGAATACATTGTTTGCAGGTTTATGGCTAATAGATACTATAGTAGTAGGAAGGTTTTTCCCTGTAAGTAAGTACACAGCTTTTTGCCACTGCGCAAGATGGCCCTCTCTGGCAAAATAAATTACGCCGGAGTTTTTATGTGAAGATTTATTAATTATATTTTTCATAGATGGGGTACTTGCCAGTTGAAACATCGCCACCTCTTTATCAAGCTGTGCGGGTATACCCAAATGATACCGGGGAATACAAAATTTTAAGCGCTTTTTACTCGGAATAAAAGCTCCAGCGCCACTTATCGCCTCGGCTTCAGGACTAGACACTAAAAAAACCTGGGAATTTACACTATTACATAGAGTTATATCTGCAAATTTTATTTTTATGTTTTTTCCGAGAACACAGTTGTATAAATCGTGAATTTTAATCGTTACCTCTCCTACTTGTTTATTTAATTTTTCTTTTTTGATTATTGAATCAACCTTATTTGTGATTCTAAAAAATATGCTATTTGATTCCAAGGATGAATTCATACCCCTGGAATTTTAGTGTAGATAAATTTTTATCAATAATCAATGACTTGTCGACTCATTCGCAACATGTATAATTTTTTTGTATGTCCAACGATAATAATTTACATGATAATAGTAATGGTACTGCCCTTGAAAATAGATCCATATCAAATCTTACAATTGGTGTAATTTACAGCGATGTAAAACGCGATTACTTTCCAACCGCCGAGCAATATATTACAGAACAAGACGCCAAACAAGAAGCCGAGATAATTGCGGGGTATCTTTCAAAACTTGGGGCTGACCCCGTTTTATACTCAGGTAATGAATCTATGGTTGAACATCTCCGTCGGGATAATCCCGCAATGGTTTTCAACATGGTTGATTCAATAAAAGGAAACGAATATTTATCATCAACGATCCCGGGGATCTTAGACATGATGGATTTACCCTACACTGGTGCTGGAATTCTTGGTCTTGCTCTTTCTTACAACAAATTTCTAGTTAAAAAACTCTTTTCGCAGGTTGGCATTCCAGTTCCAAACTTTCAATTATTTAACTCACCAAATGACACAATCGAGTCTCATTTAAGATTTCCCCTCATCTCTAAACTAAACGAAATTCATGGCGGGGTAGAAATTAACGAAGATGCAGTGTCAGAAAATGAAAAGCACCTTCGTGAAAGAATTAAGTATTTAATGGATACATATGACCAACAAGTTTTAGTTGAGGAGTATATTGTTGGGCGTGAAATTACTCCCATCCTATTAGAAGGGCTAAACACAAAAATTTATCTTGCAGAAAAATTATTTGACAAACCAAATGAAAAATTTGTTTTTATGACCTTCAAAGACCAGTGGGGTGAGGATAGTCACGACCAAGCAACCTTATCCTACAAATATGCAAAATATGAAGATAATCATTTAAAAGAACTTGTTAAAAAAGCATTTGATGTTACTCGAATGGCCGACTATGGAAAATTTGATGTTCGTCTGGATCAATCTGGAAGATACTTTTTTGTAGACGCAAATGCTAATCCGTCTCTTGGACCAAAAGAAACCACTGCCGCACTTGGAATGATTACTCAAGATGTTTATGGAATTCAATTTATTGATATTATTAAACGGCTAGTAAATAATACTTTATATAGCGAATAACCATGCCCAACTACATTCCAAAGCTTAAAAAACGCGAGATAGTGATGATATCGGATTTTACTGACGAGTCTTATGATATTGAAGATAAAGAGGAAGAAAAAACCTTTTTGTCTCAAATTATCCAAAATCTAATAGATTTGGGGGTTAAATTTCATTTTACAGAGGCCAGAACCCTTAACGAACTATCAAAAAAATTATCTAGATACGATAAAAACAAAATTGTGATTTTTAATTGGTGTGAGGAAATTTACGGTCACCCAAATACTAATTATCTAGTTACAGAATTTCTAGAGAAGGGAAAATATATATTTTCGGGCGCACACACCCCATGCTTAAAAATTTCAAATAATAAAGTATCGGTGAATAAAGTTTTATCTAAAAATGGAATTCCTGTACCGAAGCAGTATCAAATAAACGATCCAAACATTTCTTTTCCAGTAATTATGAAAGCAAAACTAGAACACGGCTCGTTTGGTATATCAAAAAACTCTATTGTTAAATCGAAAAAACAATTAAATAGATTTTTAAAATTAGTTGATAAAGAAAAATTTATATGCGAACAGTTTATAGACGGCCCAGAATATACAGTTAGTGTATGGGGTGACGGAAAACCTCAGGTTCTTCCAATTTGCCAAGTGAATTTTGAATCACAAGAAAATCAAAAGTATAAAATTATTGATTATAACTCAAAATGGGATAGAAGCGATCCTGGATACAATGGTATTTTCAGCACTGTCTCCAACGATATTTCTGCAAAACTAAGAAAGCAGATTAACCAACTTACAATCAAAACTTATAAAGTTTTGGGTTGCTGTGGGTTTGCACGTTTTGAAATTAGAATAGAAAATAATATTCCTTATTTTATAGATTTTAATCCGAATCCAAACTTCAGGCCAAATACAAGTTTTGTGAAGGCAGCACAACACGCTGGTTACAATTATGGTGAAATGGTTTCAAAACTTTGTGAATTTGCTATTGATAATTAATCCACTTACGAGTTAATATTAATTTATGAAAAAATGCTGTTCAATTTTCAAATCATTTCCTTTTTTCAAAAAACGTAAGAAGAACTTCTTAAAGGAGGTGTTTTGTAAGTGTTGTCGAAAGATGAAATAAAAAAGAAACTTCAAGAAGATTCTAACTTCGAGCCAGATGAAAACGCAACCGAGGAAGATTGGATTGTATTTGATGAAGTCGTAGATGAAATGAAAAAGAACGGCGAACTACCAGAAGAAGAGATAGAGGAAGAAGAGGTTCAACCAAATGATAATTTAGGAACTTTGTAATTATTTAAAGTTATACAAGGAGGTGAATTTCATGCCAGTAAAGAGAAAAAAGAAGACTCATAAAAGGAAAGTGGCTCACAAAAAAGTCCACAAAAAGACCCACAAGAAAACAACAAAGAAAAAAACGCACAAAACAAAAACTCATAAACGAAAGACCCACAAGAAAAAATAATCTATCTTATTCTATATAGATAAATATTTGGGTTGATATGTATGTTTAGTGTGTAATATATTCTCTTTTTCTCCACCATTTGGTATTGGTAGTTTATTTCTTTATTTACTTCGGGGCTATCAAAACTAAACACATATCTGCAAAAGTTTCCACAACCACCATGTTCAAAACTCCAAGCACCGTTTACATACAAACTATTTGATTGAATGTTTTCTTTTTTCACAATTTCATTTGCTTTACTCCAAACATAATTGTTCGACAGTACGAAATCATATGAAAACTGATATGTGTAGAAACCTAAAAAAACTACAAACGCACATAATAAAGTTTTGTTGATTCTTGGTTCGAGGTTAAGAATAAATAAAATCCCAAAGGGAAACAGAAATAACAGATATCTATCATAAACAGTAAAAGTAACAATAAGTAAGCATAAATACAAAATCGACCAAAGTAATTGATAATTTACAATCTTTTTACGCTTATTTAAAATTACAATGCTAATAAATACACTTAACAAAACTTTTGCCACTAAATCCCAATATTTATATAGATCATAAATTCCCCTAAATTGATATTTTGTTCCAAGTATTCCACGCGCTAAAAATCCTGTTCTTTCGTAAGTATTTTCAAAATAAGGAAACTCTCCCCACGAAATACTCATTGGTTTATAAAAGTGATTTAGAATCACAAACATCAAAACAGAATAAAAAATAACTTGTCGAATTTTTTTCTTATCAACTTTTTGTATTAAACCTATAATTAGTGGAATTGAAAATGCTGCAAGCAAAATTAAAGATCCATAAATTAACGAATATGCGTAACCACGATCAAAAATATGGTGGAACTGAAAATCTTTTTCGACCATCTCAAAAGTTTTTGGAAATATCACTTGATAAAAGAATAGGGTAGAGGAGAAAACAAAAAGTGTTGACCAAAAGCTCTTATATGATTTTTTAATTAAGAAATAAACACTTGCTGTAAGAAGCGTAACTAAAGATATTTGTCGAATAAAAAATCCAAGGACTGAAAATAAAAAAAATAAATTTAGGTCTCCCCTATTTTTGGTTTTTTGAAACTTTAGGAAAAAGTAAACAGAGCACAAAAGGAAAAACATAAAATAACTTTCGGTCATAAATCCAAGCATTGAATATACATTTAATGGATTAAAGAAAAATAAAAGCCCTATTAATAACGAGTTTATGGTTGATTGTTTGAAAAAGTCTCTAACTATAAAACAAAAAATTATAAAACTTGCTGTGGAGAATAACAATGTTAATACTGGAAGTTTTGTGATTCCAAATATTAGTGCGAATAAACTTCCGACTAAACCTTGTAAATAAAATGTGGGGGCCGTTTCAGGGATTAAAGAAAAATTCCCCTGGAGAAAACTTTGAACATTTCGGTAATACACCCAATCGTCATTTTGCATGAAGTTTACTTTGAGTGATAAAGGAAGAGCAAACAAAAATAGAACCAACCCTGTTACTAGTAAATAAATTGTATCTTTAGAAATTCTCATGTGACCTCTTCGATGTAAGCGAAGCGCCCTGCCTGCCGGCAGGCAGGTCTAACCAACCGCACTATCTGGTGGATCCCACAGGACTCGAACCTGTGACCTCTTCGATGTAAGCGAAGCGCTCTAACCGCCTGAGCTAGGGATCCGAATTTATATTTTCAACTATTCACTATTTTAACAAATTTACCAGGATAATATTAGCACCACTATGGTAAAATTTGAGTGTCTAGACTGTTGAAACAGGTTTAATGGGGGATCGTCCTCCTTCGCCAAGGCTACGGAGGACAGGTCTGTTGAAGTTTTAGTAAGTTAAGTGTTGGGGGATCGTCTAATGGTAGGACTGCGGGTTTTGGTCCCGCCTATCGGGGTTCGAATCCCTGTCCCCCAGCCAAGGTTTTTCATTGTTGCGTCAATATAAAACTCACCATTTTCGTCTTACCCATTTGCTTCTATACTAGTAAAATAGTAAGATCAGCTTCAATTTCAAGCTTAAATAGAAAGGAGGTTCGGAATGGGTAAAATAAGTAAACCAACACCTAAGCAAATATGGTTAATCGATTGTGTTTTTGGGCTTTTCGGAATTGCCCTGGTGCTGTCTGGTCTAATTATGGTATTTCAACAAAGAGCAACGCCGGCCGGCATATCTAATGCGACATGGGTACTCCTAACTGTAGGAGCTACTATTATAGCTTTGGGGAGTCTTATCGTGGCAATTCTTACCACCAAACAAAAGAAAGCTCTAAATCACTGAGAAAACATGACCCTCTGGTGCGTACTTTAAACAAATTTATTGTTTACAAACCAGGGGGATCTTTTTTAATGACAGACAGATTCCTGACCGACATGCTCAGCCAAACAAGTTAAGTAGCTTCAAAGCTCAAGCTTCTTGATTAACAACGCCCCATTTCTCCAAAGTAGCTGCTTCTATCTTTTTGAAGACAATAGTTTCTATCGTTAACCCAATAGCTGCAATTAATATAATCCCGACCAAGACTTTGTCGAAGCTATATGTCCACTGAGCAGTCCAGATAAATTTTCCCAACCCACCAGCTCCTACCACCAACATCTCTGCACCAATTACAGATCTCCAAATCGAACCAAAACCAATTCTCATAGCTGTTATTATGTTTGGCAAAGCTCCTGGGATAATTACCTTAAAAATAGTTTGCCACTTATTTAGTCCTAAATTCTTAGCGACTAATATCCAGATGATATTTATATTTCTCACCCCCGCTATCATGTTGTAAATCATTTTTAGGAAGCAGGAAATAAATAGCAAGACCCATACTGACATTCTGGTAAATCCAAATATAATAATGATAAAAGGCAGCCAAGCTAATGAAGGAATTGGATAAAGAGTAGAAATAAATGGAAAGAATATTTTTCTCATGGTTGCATTGGCTCCAACCAATATTCCAAATACAATCGAGGCCACAACTGCAAGCAAGTATGGTGGAACAAGGTTAAGCACTGTATCAACAACAATCTTTACTATCATACCGTCGCTTATTAATTTTTCAAAAGTCAACATTACTTTCAATGGAGATGGTAAAAACCAGTTAGGCATCCAATTAAAATAAACGGCAAGATTCCACAAAAGACATATAAAAAGGAAGGGAATAAGCGCTAGAAGTATTTCTTTAATTCTTTGCAGACCCATAAATCTCACTTTGAGCTGATTCTAATAATCCTTTGAACCTAAGATCATAGAGATCGTCAATTGACAAGACGCGTGTGGAAAGACCTAAATCGTAATTAATCTTCGCCATCTCGATTATGGGGCTCGGATCCTGCCAAAGGATGTATCTTACCGACCCATCACTTACCAATTTAGCAAAATCCTCTGGCTTAATATCCATTGCACCATTTGTGCTGTCCCTAAGGTAGTTAGTGATTATAACGGAAGCGTCACTAAGATTGCTTTTAAGGTAACGGTGTGCTTGAATCATTGCCTTATAGAATTTGATAACACTGGCTTCGTTATCTTTTAAAAAGTCTGTATTAACAGAAACCGATGAACCAGTTGGAACTTTTTGGTAATCCATTTCATACCAGTATGGTAAAACAATGGCGCCCTGTTCTCTAGCTTTCGCAATATAGGCAGGCTCATCAATTAAGGCGGCGTCTATAGCTTTCTTATCAATGAGAGCCATGGGCAAATAAACTTTATCGATATCTACAATTTGAATCTTGTTTGCATCCACACCATCCTTCTGTAAGATATAACCAAATTTCAATCTATAGGATCCCGCGGGACCAAGTGAGATTTTTTTCCCCTCTAAATCTTTAAGAGTTTTAATTCCAGAATCAGGACGAACAAACAGATACGCCGTCATGTCACTCATTAAGGATAGAAGCTTTATTGGGGCACCTTTCTCTATTGGTCCAAAAAGTCGTGATGCACCAGTTATATCTATATCCACTTTTCCGCTACCGACCGCCAACGCCCCTTCCGAGGATTGTAGATGCACTAAGCTGACATCAATCCCTTGTTCACGAAAAAAACCTTTTTGATAAGCTAATATTATAGGAGTTGCATCTAAAGACTGGATGGGAAAACCAACTATTACTTTTGGTAAAGACGTAGTTTTTTCGTCTATTTTAGGTTTGGGATAATACCTTACTATAAAGAGTGTTGCTGCAACAGTAACTACTAAAATTGCGGTCGTTACGATTAAAATTGTTTTAAACTTTTTGGTCATTGTTTCACCTGTTATTTGCCATTATATCACTAATATTTACTTGCGGGTCTATGCGGTTTCTATCAATATTAAATTCTATCTGAACATCGTCTTCAACTCTCCTAAGTAATTTAGTAAACCCAGGATCAGACATGTCGCGTGGGCGAGGGAGTCCAATCAAACAAAACTTCTTGATAGTTGTTGGTCTGGCACTCATGACATAAATTGTATCGGCCATATATATTGCTTCATTTATACTATGAGTAACAAACAATATGGTTTTTTGGGTCTTCTGCCATATTTTAATTAAACTCTTTCTTAAATGTCTCCTAGTGATAGAGTCTAGGGAGGAAAATGGTTCATCCATAAGTAATATCTCTGGATCGGTTACTAATGCTCTCGCAAAAGCTACTCGTTGTTTCATTCCCCCAGATAACTTATGGATTGGCCAATCTTTGAATTTCGAAAGGTCTACAAGATCCAAATATTTTTCAGCCAAGGCAAGTTTTTCATGTTTATCCAAATTACTATTGGACAAGCCGAATAGAACATTTCCCAATACTGTTTTCCAGGGAAAAAGCATGTGATCCTGAAACACCATAATACGATCTAACCCAACAGAATTAACTTCCAGTCCTTTCGATAGTATCTTGCCAGATGTGGGTGATAAAAACCCGGCAACTGTATAAAGAAGAACTGTTTTTCCACAACCAGAAGGACCGATAAAGCAAACAAATTCTCCCTTTTTAACCTTTAAATTTATATCTTTAACAACCTCAAAATCATTATCAAAGGTTTTACTTAAATTTTTTAATTCTAAAATGTAATCGCAAGACTTCATAACTTTGTGAACCTTTCTTTTGAACCCGATTCATTTATCAATTATGCCAATAAGTGTTGCTATTATCTCATTTTCATCTGGGAGAAGAAAGTATGTTCTAAACCCGTATGCTCAGCCAGAATGGGCACACACTTTTACTCCGTCGTAATAAGCACCTTTCATTTACCGATAGTTCATACCTCTACCATATTATCGTAAGATAAAATCCTTTTTTTATGTTAAAATTCAACCCAATCCGATAAAACCTATAGAAAGGAAAGGAGCGAGAGATGGACGACAGATTTGATGTGTTTGATGAATGGGGGAACTTCATCGGCAGGTTTACTGCAATAGGAAGCGGAGCCAACAACTGCGCTGTAATGCTGGCACTTTTGATAACGGGTGTGGTTGTTTCCATTATCTACATGCTGTTTCGTTTGATAGTGGAAGGCTTTAAGGCACTGTTCACAGGCAGGTTTGGAATGGCTCTTCTGTATTGGGCGATCCCACTCATTTTGATTGCTGGGGTTCTGAATCTAAATTACAATAATGCCGGCGGCTTTGAAGGTATAAAGGTTACATCAGAATGGGCGTCCGAGATGAAGCGGGACATTACGGTTAGTTACAGTGTAAATAGCTGCTCGGATACCAACTACTGCAAAATGACCTACACAGTCCGAAGCGGTTATAATGAGCCAATTACCTATCAGTGGGCACCTACAAACATATTTGATCCTGCTACCTGGGAATCTGACTCTGGCTCGTTTATGACATGCTCTGGTGGGCCAGACGGCGTCGTCATGAAGACATTAGCCACTGGGGAAACAGATTTTCTTCAATGTGATATTGGCCCCAAAATGACTTCGAAAAAAATAAGATGCATCATTGTAACCACCAAGGCTAAGATGGACCAGCAAGGATGGAAAGAAAAGGTCAAACTGTGCCCCAGTCAATAGCCGCGTGTATCATTTTAATAATGAGCAAGTCAAACCCCGCTTACGGATTCATTTCCTAGGCGGGTTTTTTCTTTACTCTGTGCTAAATGGTTCGAACTTGCTCCCTTACGATCAGCCAGAATGGGCACGCAAGCGACCACAAATCTCAAAGGATAATCCCTTACTCCCCCTATAACCTATATTATTCATTGATGAAGTACATAATTTATGTTAATCTGCTTCCAACAAACGGTGCAGTTTTAAATACTACAACACTATTACATAAACTAAAAAGGAGAGAAGAATGGAAACAAAAGATTTTGTTTATACGTGGAAAGAGGGGGAACGGTGGAGTTACAGCCCTGGAATTGCTGGAACCGAAATGACAGCTCGCATATATTTTTGGAACAATACACAAGCTCAGCTACTTAATATACTTCAGCAAGAAATAAACGAAGGTTGGACAGCTGTGACCGAAGTGGGACCGAGCGCCTTTATTTTAAACAGTTACACCAAAACTGAGTTTCATGTGAGTTTCTTGGAAGTTATCTTCTGGTTTCTCTCTTTTGGTTTAACTTTCCTAATAAGCCTTTTAACGGGATTTGGTGCCTCACAAAGGCTTTGGTATCAAACAAAAGAGTTTCGTGTAACTCTAAGTAAGTAATTAAGTTGAAAGGATGCTCAAAAAAGCGCGGAAATAAACTAACAAATCCACGCTTTTATTTTTGTGATTTAAGGTTACACCAAAACAAGCTACACACTAATATATAAACTTTAAAAAAATAGACCCAGTCACTTTTTATACTGTCTCATTTGTCTCATTTATAGCCTGGAGAGAATACGTACAGGATAATACTCCCAACTAATGCTGGACCCGTATGCTCAGTAAAACTCGTATAGAAGATTAAAAGAGTCCCTCTTTTAATTCATTTAATGAAAATTGTACTTCATATGTTGCACGGTCTCCAACATTAACATAAAGAGATAAAAAATCTTCTCTACCTTTATTAATTAATCCTCCACAGGAATATACAACACGACGTAGGTCTGGATGGAGTTCCTGAACCATAGGAGTACCATCTTTATTTAAGAAGCTGTCTGGAGTTAAAATGGGTTCCTCTGCAACTTGAACAGTAAAGTTATTATCTTTTCTTAGGAGCCGTGCACGCCCAATACTATAAATGTACTTATCTACCCCATCAACTTTCTGGATTGTAATTCCATGAACAATAAAAAGAGCTTCTGTTTCTGATAGCCATATTGGTGATATAGTAGTTCCAATTCGCCATTTAGCCCATGCCAAATTTGTAGGAAATTCTATATCTGCTAATTTTTCTGGAACTTGTTTATGAAGAGAAAATACAAGAATTTTATGGTGATAATCAGCACCATCTGGTCTAAATAAATATGTAGAGCCATCAATTGGTGTTAGGTTTTTACCAGGACCAAATGTTTCGATAACTAAAAAAGGAGGAAGCTTTTGATTCCAAGTAGCGTGAGAGTTTATTTTAACAATAGCAGGGAAAGGAAGAGGTTGCCCCTTTTTATTCCAAAGCACTGCAGTAAGACCTATGATAAGACTTTCACCGGTAAGTTCTAATGCTCTCGGGTCTTCTAGATTAATGCTATCATACATTGGTTCCCAAATAGCCCTTTCTTGTACAACTTCCCCATTTGAATCAACTTCGAATAATTTTAAGATCCCAGAGTCTGGTTCTCCATGTTTCCCGGGTTCAGCTACTTCACGACCGATAAAATAAATTGAATCATTATCTGGTCTTTGCCAAGCAGCAAGATTAAAACGAGATATCTTTACATGAGGGAAAATGTTTTTGATTTGAATAACCTTCATTCTAAAAGCTTACATCATTTTTGAGATTGTAATACGGGCCAATAAATATGAAACGAGGGACTCAGCTCCTTGGTTTAAATTAACACGATCAAAATGAAGGCCATCGAAACACCCACCACTTTGTTCGTTATATAAAAAAAGATTTAACGCATTGTTTCCCAAAAACCAGGTAAAACATATCTTTGCCAATTTTTTATATTTTATATCCTGTGTTGTTTCAAATGCTTTAAAGAGCGCTAGTACCATAGAAGTAGGGTCTTCAGGTTGTTGATCAAACACACTTCTTGTCCCGTTTTGTTCGTGCCAACCTTCGTTCCCAATTGGCATATACATAGAACTTGTAAATGTTTTATCAATTAAAAAGTTTAATGACTTGATGCCTTGCCTTGTATATTCACTATTATTGGTCATTTGGCCAGCAATAAAAAGACTCTCGGGGAGAATGGCATTATTATATGCAAGATAGTTATCAAACCAATACCAAGAATCACTTGAATTATTTTTTAGAGAATCAACTAATGAATCAGCATATTTAACTAAAAGAGGTAGTAATTGCCTTTTCTTATCTAAAAAGACATTAAACACAAGAGAAATAACTTTAATCATAAGAGCTTTGGATCTCATATGAGTAAAATTTGTAGCTTTCTGAAAAGCTTTTAAAAACAATACTCTAGCCTTTATTTTTAATTCTTCTGATATCTCATCGGTAGTAAGAACCATTGCCAATCCCCAGAGACCACGAGCATGTGATTCTTCAATATCTTCTTGAGAGTTTTGAATAGATGGCTTTTTATCAAAGTGGTTTAGGTAATTTACAAATCCATTTTCAGTTGTTTGACACTTTTCTATAAAATTTAAATAAATATTAAGAAATGAATACATTTCTGCTGTAGGCATTGTTTTTAGAAGTAAACATACTACAACAAGCGCCCGGGCATTATCATCAAGCGTATAGCCAAATTCTTTAACTGGTTTGGCAAAAGATGCAAATTGAAACAACCCATGCTTATCTGTCATACGTCTCAAATGGGAGATGTTAAGAATGGGAAGAGAAAGTTCCATTTTAGTTGGCTGTAGTTCTTCAAGAACATTATAAAATTGAGCTGCCACATTACTCCAAAGCATGGGACGAGTTATTTCATAAGCAGACTCGTGCATTGCCTCTAATTTCTGGGGGTTTGAAAGTAAATTAAGTATTTCTTTAGTAAATGCATCCGAATCTTGAATAGGTACTAAAGCTCCGGTTTTTGCGCTGATGATTTCCTTGGCTTGGGAAAAGTCAGTACTTATTGAAGCTCGACCTGCTCCCAAAGCATATGATAGTGTGCCACTCACTGCCTGATTGATATTGATTGATGTTGAAATATAAATGTCCGTCGCCTTCAAAAAATTCAGTAGATCTTCAATGTCTAAATATTGATCGTAAAATTTCACATATTTTTCAAGATGTAATTTTGTAACAAGATCTATTAACTCAAGGCGGTATCTTTCACCCTCAGCGCGCCTTATAACAGGATGTGTTTCTCCAATGATTAAATACCTAATGTTAGGGAATTGTTTCACCACAGGAGGAAGCGCTTTTATGACATACTCGATTCCTTTTCCGCGACTAAGTAGCCCAAAAGTACTAAGTACAATTGTATTTTCTAATTTCAAATTCTTTTTTTGTCTTGTGGTTGTCGTAAATTCAATATTGTGAACTCCATGAGGAATAACCACGGTTTTACCGATTGATTGAGGATAAAGAGTCTCCAATATTTTTTTAGAACTTTTTGTTAATACCACAATTTTATGTGCTTTATTGATGATTATTGAGGTAACAGACTTCATTTTATCGCTAGGGTAAGGAAGTACGGTGTGAAATGTCACAATAAGCGGTTTTTTATAAACATTAATGAAAGAAAGAAGATTTTCCCCTTCCTCACCACCAAAGATTCCGTATTCATGTTCGAGAATAGTCCCTTTTATGTTAGGGTTGTTATTAAGCTCGCTCGCAAGCGTTTTGTGAGCTAGTTTGCTGTCTTGGTTAATTTGCCACACTACTTCTTTAGGGTATTCATATGTATCAAGAGCTGAAAGATTCATAGCAGCTACTCTATAAATCGTATTGTCGTCAAATAGTTTTTGGCACGACGTTAATAGATCTTTTGTAAATGTAGCTATTCCACATTCACGGGGAGGATATGTTGCCAAAAAGACAACTGTAGGTTTATTAAGTATAGTAATGTACTTAATTATACGCCTATAGGTTGCATTGCCCTAATGTGCATATGTGATTTTAAAGAATTAAATTGAAATTTAACTTTTTATATTGTCTCATTTGTCTCACTTTTTGAGCTGTAGCGAAAAATGCAAGGTTTCCTTATTTACATCCCAGAGAATAAAAGAGTTCCAGACCTACATGCTCAGCCAATATAGCCCGGAGAAACCGTGTATTAGATAAAATAATTTCCGTATAAAAAGCGTAATAACTGGAACTCCACTTTTTTGATTTTGAGTTTATTTACTTTTGTGTAGCATCACGTCACCGGCATGAAATACGCCAAAGTGATAATATCGGAGTACATGGCAGGTAATTAAAAGTTATTTTTCAGGGTTGTCAATTTTAGCTTTTTGATCTACAAGAAATCTTCGTATATCCATGGATTTGTTATATAGATAAGCGCTCCAAGCTGGCAGCATACTTTTTTCTAGCTCACGCAAATTATCATGCCCGACATCTTTACCGTTGCAAGTAAAATACTCGCCACCTTGGTTTAATCTTATACGTAATTCGTTATCTGCAATTAACTCAATTACTGCATGGTCTAAATCTGAATATGAAAACATACTATGTAAATATTCATGTGCTAAATAAACTAGGCTATAATTTGGCCAATCTTCTTTGTGCCCCCAAACAACTTTATGATCCCCTAAGTGTCTTCCTATATGTACTAAATTTCCCATAACATAAACTGTAAAAATATCCTTAGGTAAATCAGTTCTTATAATTTCTTTAAGCTCCTTTTCAACCTTTTCTTTATTGATTAACCATTCATTTTCTAACCATTTTTTATATTCTTGTGCAGTCTGTAATAACTTATTAAACTCCGCAGTTTTCATGCCCTCTTCCATAAGTAGTTTTACTTCTTCTATAGCTTTTTCCAATACATCTTGTGAAGTTTCGGTTATAAAAACGTTATAGCTATTACCTTGTAGTAACTGATAACCAAGTCTGTATTTATCCCAAAGTGTATTTTGTAAATCCACCCAGCCTTTGATATCTGCGTTTTTGAGTAATGCTGTTATAAAAAGTCCTTGTTTTGAAATTACGAATTTTAATTCCATATAGTTATTGTAAACCATAAGCAAAAAATAGGTGCGTTTACTATGATCTTTCAGATCCGTATAAACACACCTAAGTTTAGGCATCACTATCTCTACTGTTATCGATATCAAAGTCAATGGGGCTTGCAGCTTACATCAGGAGCGCAAATGTTATCAGGTCCGCATTCCTTGCTTGGGCTGCAATTTATCGGACTACACGTAGGCTGGCACGAAACAACAACACCTGCGGGTGCAACAGTAACCAACTCGATTGTTGGTTCTTCAACCGTTAGCTGATTCTGTATCGTAACCATAGTTTTTCACCTCCTTTCTATTCTATTCCAGAGTCCAGGTTATTTAGTGAGCCACAGGAGCAATTGTGGAATCTACCATCGTCATAGCAACTTCTTGGATTTCAGCTGCAACAGAACTATCGTAAATCAGTTGTCCTGTCTCGTCAACTTTCCACAATCCTTGTCCCCACTCACCTGTGTACGGATTGTAGGTGCAGCGCGGGTACGGAGCATCAAGATAGCCTGCAATTCCGGCGGACGCACCTTCTGATAAAGGTCGGCAATCAAAACAAACGTATCTGTATTCACAATCGCGACAGACCATAACACCATCTTTTGTTGCTCTCCAAATGCGTGTAAGTGCTGGTCTGCGTAATACGTCTTTGAGACTCAGCGCTACAAGTACGTTACCGACAACATTGTCGCGAGAAAATATGCATGGTAAAACATCGCCAAACTCTGTAATAGTGATCTTTCCCAATAGACACGAATGGCCAGAGTAATAATGAGGGACCGTTTCAGCTTTTGCCGAAAAGTTTGGCTTTAACATTAAACCATAGCGCACTAATTGCTCGAAGTCGGGTTGCAGTAATGGATTATTTCCACGACCGTTTGGTCTCAATGGATCAGGGTTTCGCCCTTGAACTTGCAAAGTGTCTTTCAATGCAATTGTTTCTGCAATAGTCGCCTGATTCACTTTCATCAAAACTGTTTCTACTCGCAAAGGGATACCAGCTTCCTTTAGCCATTGAATACCCCTCAAGGTTTTTGCATGGCTACCAGGTGTACGGGTTACAAGATCGTGAACCAACGGATCGCTCGAATACAAAGACACGGCAACATTTAAGCCAAGTTCTTTGATTCTTGCGACTTTTTCCGGTGTTAACAAAGTTGCATTGGTGTAAATCTCAACGCGAGTAAAGCCAAGTTTGACTAAAAACTCCGCCAAATCCAATACAGTTTCACCATTTTCTCCCTTATATAGGAATGGTTCACCGCCGATTAATTGACCTTCACGGCATCCATGATCGTAAGCCTGTCTCATAATGCGCAACCAGTCTGCATGCGTCATTTTCTTACGCTCAGGTTCAGCATTAATCATGGGAAAAGTAACTTCCATTAAACCCATCTCTTTGCGGTAGGTTCTGGGCATTGAGCCAGCGTAACAGTGTATGCACCGTTCATTGCAGTCATCCGTCACCACTTCAAACCAGACAAATTTCAATCTTTCGGTGTCTTTTAGTGGTTTGATCCTAGAAGTGTTGGGAGATACAGAGGTTTCAGCGATACCCATCTGCACCAATTGTTCCCAATAGGCATCGTTTTCTAGGCGATAATTGACAATTTGGCAGGCCGTTCCGTTGACGGAATAGACAAGACCAGAATTTGTATCAAGAATCGCACCTCTTGATGCCCCTTCTACCAAATAAACGCCATCTTTAAGCCTGTAGGGCATTTTTGTCTCCTTTCATGAGATATTAGTTTGACTTATTTTATAGCCGTATAGTATCTAATTTATCGTTATTCCGCAACAAAGGAAGCCGGATATGCTACAGGTTAATAATATAGGAAATAATTTTGCTACAGATAAAACCCTTTTTATAGTGTCTCATTTGTCTCATTTACATCCTGGAGAAGAAAGTATGTTCTAAACCCGTATGCTTAGCCAAAATCATTGAATCTAGATTCGCCGCAACCTATAGGTTGCAATAATCATTCTTTTCGATTATAATTTCCCAATATTCAACCAACCGCAGAAAATCTTTTGCGGAATCTTATCTAAACAAGGAGAGAAAAATGCAAACAAAAGATTTTGTGTATAAATATCCACCTGGATGGAGCTGGTGTTTACTAAGTGGGTTTGATAGTTATACAATACCAGGAGCTCAACGGTCTTTCTGGAATAGCAGCCAGGCTGCCATTCTCGTAGCGTTACAAAAGGAAATTAATCAAGGATGGAAACCAATAACAGAAGTGGGGCCCGCTGCCATCAAGATACGTACATACAAAAGTATGCGATATGATTTCTTTGGATGGATTGTGATCTTTTTGGTTATCATAGCGAGCATGGGTATAGCTCTGATATTCTTACCCTTTCTGGGAAACCAATACGCTGAACCCGTTGAATGTAGAATAACATTACAACAAGACTAAATCGGCTATTTTAAGTTGTAGGACTGTTGTGGCCCCACAAATCCCTGAACCCCGCTTACGGATTCATTTCCTAGGCGGGTTTTTTCTTTACTCTGTGCTAAATGGTTCAAACTTGCTCTCCGACAGACAGCCACCCTTTCTTACTGCTTTAAAGAACAAATAGATAACGATTATAAATCCAACAAAAGAAATAATAAATCCTATATAAATAAAGGGGTTTACATAGATAAAATTCAGAACTTTTTTGGAATTAGAAGTGCTTTCTATATTTTCGTCAGGTGAATCTAAAAGCACACTCATATACCCAAATGCATCTTTACTTGTTTTAACAGCTTTTTCTTGATATGTAACTTTAAACCATTTTGAATAGGCAACCGATGTGGGAATGTTGGTACGATTATCATTTTCATCTAACTCTATTGAAAACTTAATAGGATTATTTGAATAGTTTTTGAGCGCACAGTTGAAAAAACACTTTACCCTGTATATATAAATATCATCATCCCAACCAGTAGCGTAAAGTATTATGTATCCCTGGAGGTTTTCAAAGACTGCATGGGATTGAAAATATTTTATCTTAGACATACTAACCGATCCAATTAGTTGCAAATCAGAATCATTCTCGATTGGTCTCATAGAAAGAATATAATCCGTTCTTTTTTTTAATTCGTCTAAACCATTATCTATTAAGGCTTCTGCTGAGTTGCTTCCAAAAAAGTAACGGTAACCGTCTATTGTTTTTAAATTCATAAGAGAAATTCCATAAGGATAGAAGAAGATGCTTGCATTATTTTTATCGGCGAAAACAAATAATCCAGGTTGCTGTTTTTTTAATAATTGATAATGGGGGAAGTTTTCGTATTCATGAATATCAATCTTTGGAAAATTAAAACTATAAGTACTATTCCCAAAAGTTGAAGGGCCTGTGAGAACCTCTAGAAATATCACAAACGGCAATGCCGCAAGAAGGATTTGAATTATAATCTTGCACTTACAAGAAACTGAAAGAGTATATAAAACCTCTTGATTTTTTTCCAAAAAATACGTGCCAAAAAACACAATAGGTACAATATAAAAAATTAGGAACGTGGGTATTTGGGTTGTCACTCTTAAAGCAGGTAGAGAGTAAAAAAAGTAGTAAAATGGGTTTTCGATAGTAATAAAAAAAGCAAAAAGGAAAATAGATAAAATAAAATAGAATCCATCGAAAGGCGGTTTTTTGTTTCTGAAAAATATAGCAAGTGCCAATAAGAACCCTGCAAGTGCCAACGCAATACCAATTGTTCCTGGTGTGAAAATAGCGTTATCATAATTAAATTTTATTGGAAATAAAATCCTTGGAAACATATCCCAATCAATGTTCCCTTGCCTCCACCCACCCGTTTTACCAGAAAATCTCGAGCCTCCAGAGGAAATAACACTCACAAAAGGCAATAATTTAATCGCAAAGATTGTAACACTTAAAGAGAGTAATAATAAAAGCTTAGATACTAAAGGTATGGCTTTTTTATATTCAAATAAGAGATAAATGACCCACATTACTCCTATTGCTATTACCATGTTTATGTTTCCCTCCAAAGACATGGCGAGGGAAATAGATAAACCTAAAAAATCTTTTAGACTTCGGCCATCTAAAAACTTTTTTGTAAACGCAATAATCAGAGGTAACCATTTGTAAGCGTATAAATACTCTATACCCACACCTTGAGAGAGTCTCATAACAACAAAACCGTTAAATGTATATAAAACAGCCCCAAGCAATGATGCGATTTTAGAGAAACGAAAAACGCGCAGCATTAAATACGAAAAGATTGCACACAAACATATTTGAACAAAAATAAATAAATTAAGAGATTTGTAAATATTGTCGCTAAACAAAAGTATCCAATTAAATACTGAAAAAAATGCAGAGAGGGGACTTACAAATGCGTCAAACCCACCGCTAAAAGAACTGTTCCAAATAGGCGGAAGGAAATAACCTTTTATCGATTCGCTAAAAAACTGAAACATTGGAATTTGAATATTATTGAAATCTTTTTGGGCTAGTGATTGCGAAAAAAAGAGCAGTTTATTTAGAAATATTACAGAAAGCAGAATTAACAAACCTAACGGCAATATTGAATCTTTAATTTCTTTTTTAAAAAAAATACAATGAATAGTAAATAGATAGTTGGAACGGTGATTAAAAATAGAGTAATAAAATGATGAACTATACCCATATTTATTAAATTATATACTACTAGCTTTTGTTATTTACAGACAGCCAAATGGTGTAAAAACTACTTTACAAATACAATTAGTGCTAATATTTAAATATGATAAAAAATACTAATGGAAATATAATCCTTAAAATTATTTTGTTAGGTGCAGGTTTTCTTGTACTAACTGCAGGAGCATACATGCTTTTTACGCCCCGAGCAAAAGTTTCCCAGAAATTTATTAATAAATATAATGAGGCCGCATCTTTAAACTCTGAAATGTTTAAAGCCTTAGAAAACGATTTATCAGCAATGGAGCAAATAGACCAAAAAGAAAAGGTCAAGGATTATAACGGAATAGGAAAAATTGTGGATGATGCTCTGGTGCAAACCTCTAGTGCTGCGGGAAAAGTTGATCTTCATAAACAAAGGGTTTCTGAATTGAGATCATTGAGTTCCAAAATATCCGATCCGGAAGTGAAAAATAAATCACTTACTCTAATAGGTTTTATGGAAGAGGAAGATACTCATTTAACGAAGGGATTCGATGATCTAAAACAGCTCTTGGGATTACTCCGCTCGTATTATAGTGGCCTTGCCGCGGGAAGTAATCCATCATTCCCAGCCTCTACAGAAACTTTAATAAGTCAGACCAATGCTGAAAGTAAAATTATTGTAGAATTATCAGACAAGATAGTTTCAGCCAGGGATGACTTCTTCAAGGCTGCTGGTTTAGAAGTGGATGATACATCAACACCATCAACAGAAACTCCTACCAAATAAATTCAACAGAGTTCGAACTTCTTCCCCAATGAACAGCCATAAAAAATGTCCGTAAGCTCAATGAATTTACGGACATTCTCACAACATAAACACTTTCGATGTAACTACTCTTGATACTTCCACCCGGACGGGATAACCCAAACGTAGCAGTTCTCGCCACAAGCATGGCCAAATTGACCAAAGATCTGACGCCCATTTCTGCGTTTCAGCTCTCGTATTACTGAATCATAGAGTTGCATCCAATCAGAAGAACTTTCGTTATCCGGGACACCAAGGAAATTTCGTAACGCATTTAAATAATCCTGGTCGAGCTTTAGGATTAAAACATCTCCATGATGAAATTCTCTTCCTTGAATATCTGAGTCGTCTGGTCCCATCCAAACATCAGGGATTCCTTTCAGCTGGGCTAACCCCAATTTCTTGAAATATTCCTCAACTATTTCTCGCAATTTGCCAGGACATTTACAACGATCAGCAATAATTGACTTCTTGCTCATCTTTGGGAGAGGTATTCCAAGCTTCTTTAAATCTCCCATAGTGGGCACAGGTGACGCAACCGCAACAACCTTACCTTTGTATATAGTTACTCCAGGCATCTTTTAACTCCTTTCACTAAACGAATATACGTCTCTTATACTATAAGATAAGAATTATTGTCAACTTTAATACTGTATTTTTCTTTGGCGGACAGCTTCGAATAGGAACAAAGCACCAGCTACTGAAACATTTAGGCTATCCATCGGACCGTGCATATCAATCCGTACACTTACACCGTTCTTCATAAAACTATCGCTAACCCCACTGTGTTCGTTTCCCATTATGATGGCACTTGGTTGAGTTAAATCTTGCTCCGTATATGATACTTTTCCCTCTGGAGTAGTTACGATAGGTGTAATTCCAAGAGTTTTCATCCATTTCAGGCACTTTTTAGTAGTGGTAGTCACACAAGGAATAGTAAAGACTGAACCCAGTGAGGAGTGGATACAGGATGGATCATGGAAAGCAGTGAGAGAATCGCATAGGATTACCGCGTTTGCTCCAGCCGCTGATGCAGAACGGATAAGGACACCAAGATTTCCAGGTTTTTCAATAGACTCGGCAACCAGTATTAGAGGATTTTTTGGCAACGGGAGTGATTCAAGTGTATATCGCTCCCGCCAATTGATGATGGCCAAAACACCTAAGGGCCCTTCTCTTCGTGAAAGTTTTCCGAGTAATGCCTCGCTTATCTCTTCTAAACGAACACCAAAC
>Ga0315284_10002921_pt1 | contig 24331 bp, 22 predicted proteins | sample YL17G09_16_MG_FD_203696 | JGI IMG/M metagenome (GOLD analysis project Ga0315284, IMG submission 203696) | Sediment microbial communities from Yellowstone Lake, YNP, Wyoming, USA - YL17G09_16 | ecosystem: Environmental > Aquatic > Freshwater > Lake > Sediment | place: USA: Wyoming | collected...
AACGGGGTCAAATCGTATTTTATAAGTTCTCCGCTATAAGTTATATTCAATTCCTGAAATCTGCCTTCTACCAGCTGACTGCAGAAACCGCCTAACATTTGCGCTAAATTGATATAGGGCTCAAGCATCTTGCAAACCTCTGCCTCAAGGCAGGGGTAATTAGCGGCATTGCGGATGCCTTTTCCTAAAAGAGCATCCCTGACAATCTCTGATACTTCAATAGCCACATTGACCTGCGCTTCTTCAGTGGATGCGCCTAAATGCGGGGTGGTGACGATATTGTCTACTTTCAGGAGTTCGCTCTCGGATGATATGGGCTCTTTTTCAAAAACGTCTATAGCCGCACCGGCAACATGCCCATCTTTAACCGCATTAACCAAGGCTTGTTCATCAATTATCCCGCCCCTGGCGCAATTAATCAGACGTACTCCCTTTTTCATCATTAAGATCTGTTCTTTAGATATAAGGTGCTTTGTCTCGTCAGTAAGCGGGGTATGCACCGTAATATAATCCGACTTCTGAAATACTTCTTTTAACTCCGCGATTTCCACGCCTACACTTTCGGCAGCTTCACGTGATAAAAATGGATCATAAGCCAAAACTTTCATCCCGAAGGAAAGCGCCCGCTTGGCTACCTCTTTTCCTATTCTGCCCAAACCGACTATGCCCAGTGTCTTATTATAAAGTTCCACCCCCATAAATTTGGAACGTTTCCATTCCCCTTTTTTAGTAGAGGCGTTTGCCTGAGCGATATTCCGGGAAAGGGCCAAGATCATACTCATGGTATGCTCTGCCGTAGAAATGGTATTGCCTCCGGGAGTATTCATTACGATTATGCCTTTTTGCGTAGCTGCTTCTAAATCCACATTATCTAAGCCCACGCCTGCGCGGCCGATTACCTTTAATTTCGTTGCGGCATCGATTACCTCTTTAGTAACTTTGGTGGCGCTGCGCACAATCAGCGCATCGTAATCTTTGATTGCCTCTTTTAAGGCCTCCGGCTTCAATTCGGTATTAACATCTACCTGGAATTCTTTGACATCTTTTAAAATCTTCAATCCTTCTTCTGATAAAGGGTCGCTGACCAGTATCTTAATCATGATAATCCTCCGCTATTTTAAGAATATTTCCTGCGCTGCTTTTAGGCCAAGGCCCAAGTTGAATTTATATCCCATCTGATATAATACTTTTTCTAAGCAAGCGATTCCGACGATGATATCGAATTCTTCGATGTAGCCCATGTGGGCGATACGGAATACCTTGCCTTTTAACTCTGACTGGCCTCCGGCAATAGTTACTCTGTAGGTATCGCGCATAGTCTTAACCAATTTTTCTCCGTCTATGCCAGCCGGGACACAAACGGCAGTGACTACGTCGGAAGCGGCGGTAGGAGCAAATAATTCTAAGCCCAGCGCTTTCATTGCTGCGCGTGTAGCATCCGCCATTTTTTTGTGGCGGGCGAAAATCACTTCCATGCTGTCTTGGCGCATCATCTTTAAACTCTCAGCTAATGCAATGACTAAAGAAATTGCCGGAGTAAACGGCGTATCTGTACTCTGCGCGGCCTTTTGCGCTGCTTTTAAATCAAAATAATACTTCGGGCATTTGGATTCTTTAACTTTCTCCCAAGCTTTCTCAGAAACGGAAATGAAAGCCAAACCAGGAGGAAGCATCAAGCCTTTTTGCGAACCGCAAATGCAGACATCCACGCCCCAAGCATCGGTTAATAAAGGTATGGCGCCTAGGCCGCTGATTGCATCTACCACTAAAACCGCGCCTGTATCTTTTACCACTTTGCCTATAGCTTCTATATCGCAAGTGACACCCGTTGATGTTTCACAAAGCGTAGTAAAGACCGCTTTAACCTTAGGATTTGCCTTTAATCTTTTTTCTATTTCTTGGGGGTCAACTGCCTTTCCCCATTCCACATCGATAATTTCTGCGGTGACGCCGTAGCTAAAGCATAATTCAGTCCAGCGCTCGCCGAATTTACCGCCCTGCACAGTTATAGCGCTATCGCCCGGGGATAATAAATTTGCTACTGCTGCCTCCATAGCGCCCGTTCCTGAGGAAGTAAGAATAAAGACGTCGTTTTTGGTCTGAAAGACATACTTTAAGCCTTCACTTGCCTCTTTTAATACCGTCTGAAACTGCGGAGTACGATGATGAATGATCGGTTTTGCCTGTGCCTCGCAGACTTCCGGAGGCAACGGCGTCGGCCCCGGAGTAAGCAAATAATTTTTACGCATTTTTTATCATTCCTTTCTGATTACCTTGATTTGGTTTTTATTTTTTTGCCGGTATGATTACCTCATCTACCAAGCCGTAATCCTTTGCTTCTTGGGCAGACATGAAATAATCCCTATCAGTATCCTTCTGTACTTTCTCCAAAGACTGGCCGGTATGATGAGCCAATATTTCATTGATCCTATCGCGCATTCTCAAAATTTCCTTGGCATGCCTTGAGATGTCTTCCGCTGCTCCTTCGATACCGCCCCATGGCTGATGAATCATAATCCGGGAGTTGGGAAGAACGTGGCGTTTGCCTTTTGTGCCAGCGCACAAAAGAAGGGCCCCCATGCTGGAAGCTTGTCCTACGCAATAGGTGGCCACGTCCGGTTTTACAAAACGGATGGTATCGTAAATAGCCAGGCCTGCGGTGACCGAGCCGCCCGGAGAATTAATATAGATACTGATATCTTTATTGACATCTTCCATCTGCAGGAAAAGTATCTGGGCAATAATAAGATTTGCTACCACGTCATCAATGGTGGTACCGATAAAAACAATACGGTCTTTTAAAAGACGGGAATAAATATCGTATGCCCGCTCATAACCGCGCGAGGTCTGTTCAATTACCATCGGAACAAAGGTCTGTGATTTTACACTCATACCCACCTCCCTATTATTGTTAGGCCTCCTGTATATTCCAATGCGCTTCTCTTAATAAAAACTCCATCACCTGATGCGGCATATGCTCATCCAGCGCAATATTCTCTTTTTTGGCAACCGCTGCTAAACATAAGTAAATCCTTACTTGTCTTTCTGCATCCGGAAGAAGGTCTTTTGCAAACTCCTGCTCTTTCTCATCAATTTTCTCGCGGGGAATACCTTTTAAAGCCAAATCTAATTTTGTCTGTCTGACCAAATCAGCAAGATAGCGGTCCACCAAAACCTTAGGTAATTTAATATCAAGCTCCTTGCTTATGCTTTCCACTATTTCCTGCTCGATCTTTTGGCGCTGGGCATTCTCTTTTTGCAGGTAAATCTGTCTTTCTAATGCACTCTCTAGTTCCTTTAAATTAGGATAACCTAAGCCTTTGGCAAAATTATCGTCTAAGCTAGCCAGTTTACGCGACTCCTTAAGCGAGTCCAAACTGCGCTTAATCTCATCCGTAGAAACAGCGGGTTTTCGGTAATCAATCTTTATGCCCTTATAATCCTTGATTAGCACCTCCGGCCAAAGTTCTACCTTTGCCTTAAAAGAAAGAAAGTCCTTCTCTAGTTTTACATCGTAGATATTCGGAAGCTCTATAACATCTAGGCCTTCTTTTTCTATGGCCTGATTATATAAATCCGGCACCAGCTCTTTTAGCACCATCTCATGCGCAACTTGCGAAAAATTCTTCTCTAAAATATCCCGCGGCGCATTGCCCGGCCTAAAACCCGGCACCTTTGCCTCTTTGCCAATTTTGGCTAAGACTTCATCAAATTTATTCTTTACTATATCTTGATCTGCCTCAATACTGATTTCTCTTTTATTAGCTTCTATTTTTTTGACTTCTGTTTTCATCAGCTACATCCTAAATTTTTCCCCCAGATATATCTGGCGGGCCTGCGGATTATCAATCAGTTCCTGCGCTGTTCCGGAAATAAGAATCTTTCCTTCGGCAATCAAATAAGCCCTATCGGTTATAGAAAGGGTCTCGCGGACATTATGGTCAGTAAGCAAAATCCCCAGGCCTCTTTCTTTTAACTCCTTTATAATCTCCTGCGCCTCATTAACTACTATCGGGTCTATCCCTGAAAAAGGTTCATCCAAAAGTATAAAAGAAGGGTTGGTTACTAGTGCACGCGTAATCTCCAGGCGCCTTCTTTCTCCTCCGGATAAAGTATAGGCCTTATTTTTAGCCAGATGTGCAATGTTAAGTTCTTCCAGGAGCATTTTTAAGCGTTGTAACCTCCTTGCTCTAGCTAAAGGCAAGGTTTCTAAAATCGCCATGATATTATCCTCGACGGTAAGTTTTCTAAAAATTGACGGCTCTTGAGAAAGATAGCCTATGCCATAACGGGCACGTTCATGTATAGGCAGGCCGGTGATATCCTGATTATCAAAAATAATCTGCCCCTGGTTGGGCGTAATAACTCCCACCACCATATAAAAGGTAGTGGTTTTTCCGGCACCGTTGGGCCCTAAAAGACCGACGATCTCGCCGCGCTTGACTAAAATATCTACTCCCTTTACTACTACTCGCCCATCGTAAGACTTATGTAAGCCTTTAATTTCCAAAAGATGCATTCTTGAAATCCTCCGCTGATTCTATAATCAACTTGGGCCTGCCGGTCAGGGTAATTTTTTTATCTAGAGTGTTATAAATTGCTTCATCACTATAAGAGATACTTTCTCCGCGTACAATTTTAACATTACCACGTGCGACTATCTTCTCAATTTTTCCACCTAAACCCAAACCCCCTTTATCGTCTTCGGTATTACTACTTTTACCCGTGATAAAATATATATCCATCACATCCGCATAAATCTGGGAATCATCCCGCTCTACCAAAACATTCTTGTTAAAAGTAGCGATATTTTTGGCATAATCAATATTTAGCTGGCTATCGCAACTAATGGTAATTTTGGAAGTAGCTTTGCCTTTGGCGCTTTCTTGAGAGTTCATTTGAACATTGACATTCTTCTCCAAGGTTACTTTATTTAAACCCGGCTCTGCCTGAGCGCCTATTGCATTAGTAATCATGTTGTCTCTTTCTATGTTTACTTCATCTTTAGTAGAAATAACATTGTTTTTTCTATCCCAGTCTAAAGAATCGGTGGTAAGCTTTGCTCCCGAAGAAGTGGTAACTACAACGTTCTGCTCCAGATGTACCTTGTTGCTTGCCTTATTAAAATCGCCGCTCTCTGCAGTGAGTTTAATATTCTCCTTATCCGTATACATATTGCCTATGATATCCTGAAGTTTAACCAAGTCGGTGAATATATCTGCGGTCTTTCCGGCAATCTCCCAGGTCTTTTTACCTTTCTCGCCGTAACCTGCCAAAGAAAAATCGCTGATTTGCTGCTGCGATTCTTCGTCTTGTTTTTTTGTCGCAGCCTCCAAAGCACCGAAAGATAACATAAAAACCAAAAATAGAATAAGCGTCTTAAATCTCATAAGCCTCTACCATGCTCTCCCATTTGCCTTGCGATTTGAGGATTAACTCGGCTACTTCCCTTACTGCGCCACGGCCGCCCTGCCTGAGGGTAATGTATTTTGCTGCCTGCTTGATTTCCGGGGCAGCATTGAATACCGCTACTGGAAAACCGACCTTCTTCATCAGGCATAAATCCACTAAATCATCACCGATAAAACAAATTTCATCCGTGCTTATTTTATATCTCTTTAAAATCTTATACAATACCTTAGTCTTTGGCGAAACATCGGCAAAAACCGTATCCACCCGCATATCCCTGGCGCGCGGCTTTATTGCGCCTGAACCTTTGGCTGTAACAAGAATAGTTGGAATTCCGGCCTTCTTTAAAAGATATACTCCTAAGCCGTCATGAACATCAAAAAATTTCATATCATGGCCGCGTGAATCATAAATTATCCGGCCATCAGTAAGTACTCCGTCAACGTCGAGTAATAATAATTTAATCTTTTTAAATTTTTGCGATAGTTGCTCAAGCGAACTTTCCATGCTTTAGATTAAACCTGCTCTCAGTAAATCCTGTACGTCTAATAAGCCTACCGGACGGTAGTTTTTATCCACCACCGGGATTTCGTCAATCTTTTTTTCTTCTAAAATATGTACTGCTTCTGCCGCCAGCTTATCTTTAGCCACTACCAAGGGGTTTTTAGTCATTACCTCTTTGATCCTACGCTGGGTAAGATTATTATCCAGTTCTAAATGGCGGCGTAAATCCCCGTCAGTAAAAATACCTACCAGCCTTCCATTTTTGTCTACTATAGAAGCCGATCCGGCACGGGCCTGAGTAATCTTCAGCAGTACTTTGGAAACTTTCTCATCTTGTTTTACTATCGGATTAGTCCTGCCGGTGCGCATAATATCTTCTACTTTCAGCAATAAGCGCCTGCCCAAAACTCCTCCGGGATGAAAAAAGGCAAAATCTTGAGCCTTAAAACCCTTTAGCTCTAAAAGACAAACGGAAAGCGCATCTGCCATGGCCAAAGTAGCCGTAGTAGAAGCTGTGGGTGCCAGACCTAAGGGGCAAGCTTCCTTTTTTACGGAAACATCCAAAACTACATTACTGTATTTTGCCAAAATCGACTTTATATTTCCGGTAAGCGCAATAATCTTAGCGCCTATCTTTTTTAGCAAAGGAAGTAGCTGTTTTATCTCTTCGCCTGAACCGCTGTTGGAAATAACTACCACTACATCATCTTTGGTAACTTTGCCTAAATCTCCGTGTATGGCCTCGGCAGTATGTAAAAATAAACTGGGGGTGCCCGTAGAGGCAAGTGTAGCGGAAAATTTCTGGGCAATAATACCGGTCTTACCCATCCCGCTGACAATTAATCTGCCCCGGGTCTTCAGCATTAAATTCAGGGCCTCTTTAAAATTCTTGCCCAGTCTCTTTTTTAGGGCAGTAATAGCGCGGGACTCTATATCCAAAACCTCTTTTGCCCTTTTAATCGCATCCATCTTATAAAGCCTTTTCTATTTGCTTGACCTGTTTAAGCAGCTCTTCCAGCTCTTTTAAATTAATCATATTCGGACCGTCACAAAGCGCCTTATCCGGCAAAAGATGTACTTCTAAGAATAGTCCGTCACAGCCAAAAGCCACGGCCGCCCGGGATAATCCTGCCACAAATTCTCTCTGGCCGCCGGAACAACTCCCTTTTCCTCCGGGAAGCTGAATACTGTGCGTAGCATCATAAATTACAGGATACCCAAAATCGCGCATAATCTTTAAACTGCGCAAATCCGAAACCAAATTATTGTAACCGAAACAGGCGCCGCGCTCAGTAATAAGAATCTTGTTATTTCCGGTTGACTCTACCTTTTTAATAATCGGCAAAATATCCCAAGGAGCCAAAAATTGGCCTTTTTTAATATTTACAACTTTTCCGGTTTTACCCGCGGCCACTAAGATATCGGTCTGACGGCAGAGTAATGCCGGGATTTGAATTACATCTACCACGGCTGCTACTTCATTTATTTCTTTCTGACAGTGTATATCCGTCAGTACCGGAAGCTTTAACTTCTGTTTTACTTTATGTAAAACTTCTAAACCTCTTTTTAGACCCGGCCCGCGAAAAGAATCTAGCGACATCCTGTTTGCCTTATCGAAGCTGGATTTAAAAATAAAAGGGATCTTTAATTTCGTGGTGATGTCTTTTATCATTTTGGCCGTCTGGAGGCAGGCAGATTCTGATTCAATCACACAAGGACCTGCGATTAATACTAAAGGACTCTTATCGGAGAAAGTTATATCGGCTACTTGAACCTTACCTATCATATTTTTTGCTGCTGTAGATATTGTTTAAGTTTTTTTAAGTCTTCGGGTGTATCTACGCTAATAGTGTCATATTTGGTCTCGATAACTTTGATGCGAAAACCTTCTTCCAAGACACGTAGCTGCTCTAATCTCTCTATTTTTTCTAAGGCCGATACCGGAATGTTCTTATAGACGAATAAAAAATCTTTAGTATAACCGTATAAACCGATATGCTTATAATAGTCCGCTGATTTTACTTCGGAATTAACTGCGTGGTGCGGGATGGCAGAGCGCGAAAAATACAAGGCAAAATTATTCTTATCCACTATCACTTTTACTACATTAGGGTCATTGACGAGCGAAGGATCCTCTATCTTTTTCATAATTGTAGCCATGTTTATAGTTTTATCTTCCAATAATGTGCGGGCAATGCTGTCGATCATAGTCGGATGTATCAGAGGCTCGTCTGCCTGTATATTAATGACGATATTTACATCTATGGGATTAACTACTTCGGCTATTCTATCAGTACCGCAAACATGGCCCTTGACTGTCATAGCTACTTTGGCCCCGAAAATTTTGGCTGCTTCGGCGACTCTTTCATCATCGCAGGCAATAATTAAATCATCGAGCAGCGAAGCCTGTTTGGCACGCTCCCAGATATGCTGGATCATGGGCTTACCCGCTATATCTAAAAGGACTTTACCTTCCAGGCGAGTGGAAGAATATCTGGCTGGGATTACTCCGATAACATCCATATTACTTAACCCTTTCTAATAATTCTTTACGGCTAGCTGTGGCGGTGCCTAACTTACCTACTACAATACCGGCGGCAAAATTAGCTAAGTGCGCTGCTCCTAGTTTACTTGCGCCGCAGGCAAGGGCTAAAGTAAATAAGCCTACTACCGTATCCCCTGCGCCTGAAACATCAAAAACTTCCTGAGCTACCGTAGGAATATGGGTGATACGCCCGTTTTTTTCAAAAAGGCGCATCCCGTTTTCCCCGAGCGTGACCAGGATTGATTCTAACCCTAAATAATCCAAGACTTGCTTAGCGGAAGTATCTATATCCTTATCCGTAAATAGCCTGTCATTATGCAGCCTGAACCTATTGGTCTTATCAGTAATCTTTAAATTCCTGACTGCGTTTTCCAGCTCTTTACGATTCGGGGTGATAGAAGTCGCTCCCCGATAATACTGAAAATGTTCCTCTTTAGGGTCAACGGTGATAATTTTCTTATGCGCGCGCGATAAATGAATCACCTCTTCTATTAACTGTATATTAATTACGCCTTTGCCGTAATCTTCAATAACGATGGCGTCGAAATTATCGATATTTTTTTTGATAAAATTAAAAAGTTTGCGGTTTAAATCCCGGGGCAGAGACTCAGTATGTTCCCAATCAACCCTAACTATCTGCTGATGCCCGGCGATAATACGCGTCTTAACGGTCGTGTGCCGCCCAGGTGCAATAAATATCCCCTCGCTCTTTACCCCTCTTTCCTTAAGTTCTAATGATAAAGTTTTAGCATTCTCGTCCCGACCTACTACTCCGACTAAGGTTACCTTGCCCTCTACCGCGCGGATATTATAGGCGACATTAGCCGCGCCTCCCGGGACAAAGGTATGCTTATTGGCCCAGACTACCGGAACAGGCGCTTCTGGCGAAATCCTTTCTACCTTGCCCCAGATGTATTCATCAAGAATTAGATCCCCTAAAACTAAGACCCGCCCGCGGGGAAACTTAGAGATAATATTTTTTAAGTTTTTCATGTTTCTTAAATCCTATCTATCACTGCTTGGGCCAGAAGTGGCAGCATTATCTCATGGTGGCCAATTATATAATAACCTTTCCCTCCGTCAAGGACCGGCCGCTCAACCACATTCTGCGCCGGACGGTAGTGATAAATCATATCGAAATTGGCGGTGGTAAAATTCTTAACCTGAGAGTATAAATTACGCGCCAAATTCAAAGCCTTTAAAAATACTTCCGGTAATATCACGCTTGAACCGAAATTTAAAACTACTCCCCCCTTATTAATCTTGCGCACAATATCTGTCAGCGCATAAAAGTCCCTGAGGCTCCCTTCTGCGGTAAGGGCGGCATTAAAAGATGGATGCTGATGGATAATGTCTGTGCCTACCGCCACAAATACGCAGACCGGAACTTTAAATTTAAAAGCGTTATAGAGCAGGCTTAAATTTTTATAACGCAGTTTAGTGGCGCTAATTTTACTGGCCACAGAATAACCTAAGCCTAAGCCCCGGGAAACCCCTTCTTTTGCGGCGTTATTTAAGAAGTCCGCGGTTTCTTGCGCCATGCCAAACCTGCCGGATTTTAATTCTTCGCTTACGTCTTCGGAAGTTTTACCCTGAAGAGCGATCTCAAAATCATGGATTATACCGGCGCCGTTTAAAGCAATACAGGTGATTACCTTTTTCTTAAGCAGTTCGATTAATACCGGATTGAGTCCGCATTTAATCACATGCGCGCCAGCCATAAAAATCACTGGCTTTCTGTTCTTGCGCGCCTTTACCACCGCCTCTACTACAGAGCGTAAAGCCTGGGCTTTTAATATGCCCGGTAAAGAAGCATAGAACCCGGCAAAACTTGCCCCCCGCGCCGGCGCAAGGGCGAAGCTTTTCGCCTCTACCTTACTTTTACGTTTACTTATAGAGTATCTTTTTACCTGGCTTATTTTCATCATACAGAAGGGTTAGTTTATCATAACTTTAACATTAAATCAACTGTATTTAGGACATCATCTACGGTTATGGCCTTCAGGCAGGCGAATTCTTTTTTACAGTTATGCGCCAAGCACTCAATACAGCCCACCTCTTTATGTAAGAAACGGTCTTTTGCGCCTAGCGGGCCCCAGCGCTTAGGGCCTAAGCCTCTTTGCGCCCGGCCAAAAAGAGAAATCGCCGGCGTTCCTACTGCCGATGAAACATGCACCGGACCGGAATCATTGGAAATAAACAACATACATCTTCTTAAAATACTTGCTAATTGGGATACCGATGTTCTTCCCGCTAGATTAATAGCTGAATGGCGCATATTTTTCACTACAGCTTCTGCCTTTTGTACATCTTTAGGTCCGGCTAAAATCAAAACCTTAAATCCGTATTTATCTATCAGTTTATCCGCCACCTCGGCAAAACGTAAATTCGGCCAAATTTTAGAAGGACAACTTGCTCCAGGATGAATAGCGAGTAATTTATCGGTTGATTTTATACCTTCTTCCTTAAATAGCTCCTCAGCCCACTTTTCTGCTTGTGGCATTTTAGGAATATACATATTTTTATCCTCTGCCTTTATTCCCAAATGCTTTAATAAATCAAAATTGTATTCTAATTCGTGCTTCTCTCCTAGTTGCTTGGTATGCCTTATTTTGTCGGTAAGTAAAAATCCCGCTTTTAAGGCATAGCCTATTCTTTTAGGTATCCCGGCAAAAAAAGTGACCAAATGTATACGGTTGGTAGGATGTAAAATAATGGCTAAATCAAATTGTTTTTTCTGTAATTCTAAAGCAAACTTCAGAGAGCCAAACCAGCCTTTATGTTTATTCTCCTTGTCATAGATAATTACTTCGTCCAAATAAGGGTTGCCTTCTACTATCTCTTTCGCATAAGGGCTGACTATCATCGCGATATAGGCGTGCGGATAATTTTCCCGTAATGTCTTAATCACCGGCGTAGATAAGAGTACGTCTCCGATCCTGTCAGTACGCGCGATGAGGATGCGCTTGAAGTTAAATTTAGGACTTGGGGTTTGCGATTTAGGATTTGCCGTAAGCATGTTTCTTAGCTGGCCTAATAGCTCTTCTGGCTTTATTAAGCGCAGGCAATCCAGGGTTCCAAAACGGCACTGCGCTTCTTCGCAGGGCCGACAGAAGATCTCTTTTTTGGCTATCGCCGAATTTCTAGACCAGGGGCCGTATTTGAAATCGTCTGTCGGGCCGAATATCGCTAAAACAGGAACATTCAAATAGCTGGCGATATGCAAAACTGCACTGTCATTAGCAATTAAAAGACCTGCCCTCTTTAATAAACACCCCAGCTGTGGAATTGTGGTTTTCCCCACTAAATCTATTAAGGGGTACCGGGAATGTTCAATAATATATTTAGTAATCCCGGTATCATCTTTATCGCCCACTAAAATAACCTTTACTCCTAATTCCTCTATGACCAGCTGAATTAACGCTAAAAACTGCTCCTTAGGCCACCTCTTAATGGAGCTCCTTGCACCGGCAGCAATAACCACAATTTTATCCTGATCTACAATTCTATTTTTCCCTAATATATCTTTAACATATTCTTCTTGCGATTTAATATCTAGAGAGCCGCCTTGATGGTTTTTTATTTTTGATTTATTTAGGATTTCGGATTTAGAATTTATGATTTTATAAAGGTGCCTGTCCTGCATATGCCTTATTCGCTTCGGTATATTTAAAAAAAGCGGCAATTTATATTTGGCGGGCAAAAAAGCACCAAAAAAAGTATTACGTAAATCAACCACCGCATCAAATTTTTCTTTTTTCAGTTCGTTGAATAACTTAATCTTTTCTTTCAGCCCTGAATGTTTATGATAAATAATCAATTTATCTATCAGGGAATTATCCTGGAATATCTCTTTGGGCCGGGGACCTACCATAACCGTGATTTTACTTTGGGGAAAATCTTCTCTTAACCGGTCTAAAACCGGCAAGGTCAGAATCACGTCGCCTATATTGCTTAAAGTAATAAAAAGAACTTTATGGATATTTGACATTTAATCTATCTTTAATAAATTAATTTTTTTAAGCAGCGAGCGCGCCTCTTTTAATACTTCCTCGGGCGTGATTGCCTTCATGCACCGATTATCTTTACAATTCACCACATAACAGGGAATTTTACAACCCACATCTTTCTGCAGAACGACTGCATTATTTAAGGGGTAGGGGCCGGTGACTTTAGCTGAGGTGGGACCGAAAATGGCGATTATCTTTTTCGCACCTACTGCATTTGCGATATGCAAAGGCCCGGTATCCGCAGTAATAAATAAATCCAGCTTCTTAAATAAAGCGCCTGACTGTTTTAAATTAAATACTCCGCAGCTAACCAAGGGCTTTTTTTTCGTCAAACCCTTTATATCTTTTGCCAGCGGCAAATCAGAAACTCCGCCTGTAATAATTACTTTTGCCCCTAGCTCTTCTATCAGCTTATCAGCTAAAGCTGCCCAGTGTTCTTTAGCCCAGCGCTTAGGAAGCCAGTTTCCTCCGATATTCATGCCGACTAATAAGTCTTCTTTTTTAATACCGCTCTTATTGAAAAAATCTTCCACGGCTTTTTCATCATCACTACTAGTAAAAAATTCAGTGTATCTATCTTCGCACCTTAAGCCGGCTTTTTCTATGATATTAAGGTAATAATCGATGCGGTGCAGAGAGTGTATGTCAGGAGCAATAATTTTTTGCGTAAGAAGAAATTTACGTTTCTTGGTAACGTAGCCTATTCTCTGCGGAATACCTGCCAGCCTGCATATCAGGGCGCGCGTAAGTGAACGGTGCAGTAAAAAAACAACATCGAATTTTTTGCTCTTTATATAGGATATAAACTTTAACTTGTCTAACGTCCCTTTATGCCGGTCCTTCTCGTCAAAGATAATAATCTCATCCAAATGGGGATTACCTTTTAAAACCGGATAGCAGCGGCTAGGCATGACACAGGCGATAAAACTATCCGCAAAATTTCGGCGGATATTTCTGATGGTAGCGGTGGAAAACAAAACATCCCCTATCCAGTTTACGTTGAAAATAAGTATGCGTTTATAGTGCACGACAATCAGAGTATAGTTTTTCGGTTTCTAAGATCATTTTATCCTGCGAGAAATTATCCCGGATAAATCTTCTGGCATTCTCTCCTAAAGCTCTGGCTTTATCTTTATCCGCCAACAGATCTAATATGGCGCCGGATATGGCAGCGCTATCGGCAGGATGAACCAGCTTGCCTCTGTGCCCATCCTGAACCAAGCTCTTAATCCCGCCCACATCGGAAGCGATAACGCTAAGTCCTGAAGCCATAGCCTCCATTAAACTCAAACCCAACCCTTCCTTTAAAGAAGGCATCACAAATAAATCCATAGCGGATAAAACTTGCGCGGTATCGGCAACCGAACTTATAAAATAAACGCTCTTGTCAATCCCCAAACGGCGGCTTAAATTAACTAAATCCTGCTTGATTTTGCCGTCCCCTACAATAAGTAACTGGGCATCGGTAATTTTTTCTAAAACATTCTTCATCGCTTCTATAAGATAAAAGTGGCCTTTCACGCTAGACAACCTGCCCACGATCCCTACTAGCGGGCCATTAGTCAAGCCCAGCTCTTTCTTTTTTTTAGCTTTAGACTCTGGGCTTTGGACTTTGAACTTATCTATATCTATTCCGTTATGAATCAAGCGTATATCTTCTTCTTTAATTGCAAAATCTTCCAGCAGGTGGTCTTTGACTGCTTCGCTTATAGCGATCACTTTTAGCCCCCAGCAGGGAAAAATCCTGCGCGAAAGGCGCCTCTTAAAGAAACCGTGGCAGGTAGAAATATATCTCGTGCCGGTAAATTTATTAAGCAAGGTAGCTAAAACCTGAGTTACCCTGGTGTTGGCATGAATAATATCTATATTTTTACCTTTTAAAATTTTTAGCAACTTATAAAGGCTGATAAAGACTTTCGGGCTTAACTCCTGTTTTGTTTTTATCGGTATGGGCAGATAAAATATATCATTCTCTAAGAAAGAAGGCAGGACTCCTCCTGCGCCGGAGGCGACATATACATTATGCCCCCTTTTCTTCATGCCGCTAGCCAAAGATAGAATATAACTGGTAACCCCACCTATATCTAAGTGGCTGGTAAGGTATAAGATATTCATTTTAATAATTTATTTATTGCCTCTAGCACTTCTTCGGGCGTAATCAGATCCATACATATCTTATTTTTACATTTTGATTTATAACATGGCCTACAAGCTAGGTCTTTTGTAATCGCTACGTAGTCTTTAGCCGGTGGCAGATGCCGCAAGGGATCGGTAGGGCCGAATAAAGCTACGAATGGAGTATCAGTAGTTGCAGCAATATGCAGGGGTGCAGAATCGCATGATACATAGACATTGCATCTTCTAATCAAACAGGCGAGTTGATTTACAGTAGTCTTACCGCAGGCATTGATAATTGCTGCTCCTTTAAGTGCGGCTATAATTTTTTCTGCCCCTGCTGCATCTTTCTCTGTGCCCGTAATTACAATACGCATATCCTGCCGCGATAACTGTTCGCATAGTTTTATGATATAAGGCAGGGGCCAATTCTTGGTCAGCCACTTGTCACTGGCGCTTATATTCAAACCAATAATTTTGGCAGCGGCACTCAGCCACTCAGATTTTAAAAGCTCATCTATATAGAGTGCGTCTTCTTCTGTAGGCCAAAGCTCCAAGTGCGAATCTTTTAATTCAATCCCTAACATATTTAATATACGGAATTGATGGCTAACCGGATCAACCCTGGGCTTTTCTTCTTTTATGGTGTGATTAAGCAAAAAAGAATGTTTCTTATTATTATAACCATAGCGTTCTAGGGCTAAACTAAGGCCGGCAAGGAGATGGCTCCTGCGGTTATTCTGTAAATCGATAACCATATCAAAATTTTTCTTTCTTAAAACAGCGGCTAATGCAACCAGCCCCTTTGCCCCTTTATCCTTATTTTTGAAGTCGCAAACTAACAACTCATCAATATACGGGCAGCGTAAAACCGCATCTTTTGCAACATCTCCTACCAGAAAACTAATTTTGTATTTATCCTTAGAGTAATTTTCCCTAATCGCCCTGATGGCTGCGCTAGATAAAATTACATCGCCCAGAGAACTTATTTTTATCAGGAGCATATTAAAATGTTCTAAAGCCTCTTTATAAACATTCAGTGTGTTTTTCAGCAAAAGCTCAGCGGTGTATTTTTCTTTTACTTTAAGGTAGGCATTTTCCGCTAAATTATAAGCCAATTCCCGGTCACTAAATATTTTTAGCGCTGCTTCTGCCATGCTAGATGGGTCGGAGGGAGAAACGAGCAGGCCGTTTTTTCCATCCTCTATAATATCTACTACGCCTCCTACTGTGGTAGCTACGACCGGCACGCCGCAGGCCTGTGCTTCTAAAATAGTCCTCGGGAAAGCATCGTGAGTAACCGAGGCTAAAACTACTAAATCCAGATTTTTTAAAATTGCCGGTACGTCCCTCAGGTTGCCTAAAAACTCCGTGCAATGCCATAACCCCAGCCTTCTTACCAACACCTGCACTTGTTCCTTATAGGCCTCCTTGGAAGGAGAGGCATCTCCCACTATCCATATTTTAAGGCGCGGTATACTGCGGGAAACCTTAGCCATAGCCTTGATGAAATCCAAGTGCCCCTTTAAGGGAGTAATCCTGCCGATTATCCCCACATTGAACTCTTCCAGTTTTTTCTTAAGGGGGGCGGAATACTGAAATCTTTCTAAATCGACGCTGCGCGGAATGAGACGGACCCTCTCCAGCGGCACAGCAAAATCATCAACCATATGCCTGGCAATCACGCGGCTGGGACAGATCACAAATTTACCCCAACCCATGGGTTTACCAAACAGATGCTTAGTATAATACCCGTGACAGGTGGTAATTAAAGGCCGTTTAGTCCGGCGGCAGGCAAAATAAGCAATCCAGGCCGGGACTCTAGAGCGCGCGTGTACAATATCTATTTCTTCTTTGATAATAATCTGGGTTATTTTAGATATCATGCGTATAATTGTAAAAAATGATTTTTTATGCACCGGCAACTCGTAATGAATGACTCCGGCAGCCTCTAATTCGCTGACTAAAATGCCCCCCGCGGAAACCACCACCGCTTTATATCCTAAGCCTACCAAGCGTTTAGCCAAATCCACTGCGCCGGTCTCAACGCCGCCTAAATTAAGTTCGGGTAATATCTGTAGTATCTTCATAATATTTTCCTAACCGCTCCACTTACTAATAAACTATCCCTTAAAGGATTAATCGGGGGTTTCCTAGACCAGAGTTCTTCTAGCTTGTGGTTTAAATCCTCTGCTGCGCACAAATATATATTTTTATTCCCAGCGGCACGGCTTAAGAATCTTTTATGCTTTGCCCCTAAGCCGGGGGCACGAAAAACTAAAGCATAGCTTTTACTGCTGGCTGCTTCTGAAACCATGGATATGCTTTCGGGCGAAGCGATAATAATTTTACTTAAAGCTAAAATCCCGCCTACGGCAAAAGGACTATTCTTCTCATTAGCGACCACTAAAAATTTACAGCGGGAATAATTTGCGAATTCTTTTTTTACCAATTCTTCTATCGCCTTTGTAGTGCGGCGGGAGGTGGTAACTAAAATTTCAGCGTCATTATTCTCTAGGAATATTTTTACCTGAAGGGCCGCCTTTTTCACTAAATCTTCATTTAAGCGAAAATCCTTATTGTCGCCTCCGATCAACATCCCTAACACTAAATCCTTCTCGATCTTAACCTGCCTTTTTAGGCTTTCGGATTGCGCCTTCAAATAATCATCATCCACCAAATTAAGCGCACCGTCCGTGGCTAATATATTTTTCCTATGCTGAGGCTTGTCGTGTTTGGGCATAATTACCAAATCAAAACGTTTTGTACTTAAACTTGAGGGGCGCATGATTACTATAGACTTAGCCAAATTTTCCCGCGCAATAACGTAATTGAGGAAAGCCAGGCCAGAACCGGCAGAAATAATAAAATCATATTTTTTGCTGAGTAAATAGTTATAAGCATCTTCGCTCAAAAATTGTTTCAGGCACCACAGGCAGCCTTGGCAGCTGTATTTTCCGGCAAGCAGGCTACTGAATGTCAAGGCTGGCTTGGAAAAATTATTTCTAAATTTTACCTCCAGAGTGTCTAGGTTGGCGGTTATTTTTTTGTCTCTTAAGGCGCCAGTGGTTATCTTAGCTGCTGCTTCTGCCTGCACTAGGTGCCCCGCCTTGCCGTCGCTTAAAATTAAGATATTTCTAGTTTGGCTATATTTCCAAATCTTATAAAACCAGAGGTACTCCTGGGGGTATCTTTCTAAATAGCCCTCAAAGATATGGGTGATTTTCTTTAGATTTTGCGCTATATCCTCTTTAAGCCTGCCGGTTTTAATCAGCTCAAAAGGCGGCTCTAAAATTATTTTCATGTGAGGACCTTTTATGCGCACATAAAATCCGACAAGCAAGGTGCAGCCATGCTTTAAGGCTAATCTCACTGCGCCCGTTCCCATAGGCGCATCCTTGCCAAAAAAATCTACCAATACTCCGCGCCTTCCCCCCTGATCCGCGGTCATGCCGATGGCATTATTGCTTTTTAGGGTTTGGATTAAGTGGCGCGTCTGGTTCTCTCTTCCGATTAAACGGCACCCTTTTTGCGCACGGTATGCATTGAGCAGTCCGTTTAAGCGGGGAAATTTCTGTTGGCGGATAAAAAAAGCTAAGGGAAAGCCTAAATTTGCGCAGACTACGTTTGAAAGTTCCCAGCTCCCTTCGTGTATGCCTAAAAGAATAACCCCTTTTCCCTTTTTAAAAGCTTCGTCTAGATGCTGCCGGCCCTCGATATCTACATATTTTTTGATATAATCCTGATTAACCAAAGGAATAAGGAATACTTCTATGAGGTTTTGGCCAAAGGCACGATAAAAATCTTTGGTCAGTTTTTTAAGTTCCCGCGGCGATAACCTCTTTCCAAAAGCGGTTTTAAGGTTAGCGTAAACCAGTGCCCTACGCTTAAGGTTAAAAGAATAAACCAGGCTGCCTAAACACCCGCCCAAAAAGAAACTCATCCCTAAGGGCATCATTCTAAAAAAAGGGCCAAGTAGTCTAAAGCTGATATATCCTAGCCAATCGAGCCAAAAATCTTTCTTCATCTTTTCTGAATTTTAATTCTATACGTAAAACAAAAATTTCCGAAGCAGAAGCTTCCAACCCTAGCTGGCCTAATCTTGCCGCATCCTTTTCTGTGGTAATAACGATTTCACTCTTCTTATTTTTAGAATCACGGATAATCTTATCCAAGCCTTCTTTGGTATAATTATGATGGTCTGGGAATTTAAAAGATGCGTCTATCTTTATACCGAGGCTGATAATTAAATTTTCAAAAGATTCCGGATCAGCGATACCGCAAAACAAAGTTGCGTTTTTACCTTTAAATGCATCCGGGCTTAACATCTTATCCGCGGCCTTAATCTCATAGAATCCGGCCGCAAGATGCTCAGATTCAAAGATACCGGCGTCAGGGTTGATTTCTGCTAATAAAGATTTTATATCTTCTACGTCCGGATTAAAATTGACCTTGGTCAGGATAAACATATCTACGCGTTTAAGCGAAGAGAGCGGTTCGCGTAAGATCCCCCTTGGCAACATATTGCGGTTACCAAAGGGGTCGGTAGAATCAATAGTCGCTATCTCTAAATCCTTCTCTATCCGCCATTGCTGCAAGCCATCATCTAATATAACCGTATCTACCGCATATTCGCTAAGAGCTTTTTTGGCGCCGCGAATCCTATTTTGATCTACTATTACCGGGATACCCTCAAGGCGTCTCTTGAGCATCAAAGGCTCATCTGCCTTTTTATAGCCTCGGCTTAAAATCGCAACTTTCTGGCCTTGGGCCTTAAGATAGCGCGCAATCAGCTCGACTAATACGGTTTTTCCCGTACCTCCCAAAGTAATATTACCTACGCTAATCACTCTACAGCTAAGGCGACAGGGCTTCAGTCGACCTAAAAATATCAGACTTCTGATAATTAAACCATAGACTAAAGATAAGATGAAAAGAAAAACTTTGACTAGAGCCGCCCAAAAACCGCGGTATTCATCCGTAGCTAACTTATAAAGGCAATCGCGCATTATTTTAGCCTATCTTTATTTACGACAAAGGGTTTCTATCCTAGAAAAAGAAGCCGTAATATTTGATTTTAGCATAACGTGCCAGTTATGCAACAATTCTTTGACCGGTAGAAACGGCTAAATTAGACGATGGGTAGGTCTTTCAGGGCTCTTTTTATCTCTTGGAGGGGATAGGCGTAATTCTTTAGCTCTCCGTTTAGGAATTTATCGTAGGAAGCTAAATCTAAAAATCCGTGGCCACTGAAGTTAAAGACAATACAAGAGGATTTTTTGGCTTTTTGGGCTATATCTACCACTGCCTTGATCGCATGGGCTGTCTCCGGGGCGGGGACAATTCCTTCGGTCTGGGCAAAAAGTACAGCTGCCTTGAATACCTCTATCTGATTATAGGCTCTGGCTTCTATAATTTTCTGGGCATGTAAGGCACTGACTAAGGGGGCGCAGCCATGATAACGCAAGCCTCCGGCATGGATCCCCGGGGGTATAAACTTATGCCCTAGAGTAAACATTTTAAGCAGCGGGGTAAGCATAGCCGTGTCGCCGAAGTCGTATTTATAAAGCCCTTTGGTAAGGCTGGGGCAGGCAGAGGGTTCAACCGCGATCATTTTTAATTTACTATTTTTGAGTTTATCTTTTATGAAAGGGAAGGCAAAACCAGCAAAATTGCTCCCTCCTCCGACGCAGCCGATTAAATAGTCCGGTTTCTCTTGCGCTATCTTAAGTTGCTTTTTTGTCTCCAGACCGATGACGGTTTGATGAAGCAACACGTGATTCAAAACGCTTCCCAAAGAATAATTGGTTTTCTTGTCCTTAGCCGCATCCTCTACTGCTTCTGAAATAGCAATCCCTAAACTCCCCTGACAATGCGGATCCTGCGCCAGGATCCCCCGTCCGCTTTCGGTCAGCTCTGAAGGAGAAGCTATCACCTCTGCCCCCCAGATGCGCATTAAAGATTTTCTGAACGGTTTCTGATGAAAGCTCACTTTTACCATATAAACCCGGCAGCCCAAGCCAAAGATATTGCAGGCAAAACTTAAAGCCGAACCCCACTGGCCGGCTCCGGTCTCCGTAGCTAAGCGCTCTATGCCTTCTTTCTTATTATAATAGGCTTGGGCAATGGCAGTGTTAGTCTTGTGGCTGCCGGTGGGAGAAACACTCTCATCTTTATAGTAAATTCTGGCTTTGCTCTTTAAGGCTTTCTCTAGCCTTCTTGCCCGCCTTAAGGGGGTCGGCCGCCAAAGGTGGTAAATATTCCGGATTTCAGAGGGGATTTCTATCCATCTTTGGGCGCTTACTTCCTGCTCAATCAGGGCTAAAGGGAAAATCGCGCGCAAATCGTCTTTTTGTAAAGGCTTTTTGGTGCCCGGATGTATCGGCGGAGGAAGCTGGAAAGGCAAATCTGCAACTAGATTATACCAGCTTGAGGGGATATCTTTTTCCGAAAGCGTAATTTTAAAATTTTCCATGATTTTATATTATATACTAAAAAAACCTATATTGCAAATTATTTTAGCGCCCCTAATCGTCTGAAGACATAAAAGAAAGATTTCTCTCGATAAAACCGATAAGTTTTTCCTGGACCTGGACAGAAATATTACGGAATTCCACGCCCATTCCGGGGTGGAAATGCGGCTGAAACTGCTTATCGGAAAGCCAGACTACCTTTGCCTGAAGCTCCATCTCTTCATCCTTCGGCAAAAGTTTAAATTTAATCACTATCTCATCCCCCAACCTAAATTTATCGCAACCGTAGATATAGGCGCCTATAGCGCTTAAATTTAAAATATCCACGCGCAAGCAAATAGGATTTCTGCCATATTTATTTTTTAGCTCGATTTTTATATCTATGGGCAGACGTTTAAAACGGCGGCGCAGCTGCATCTTTTGAATATCTTCTATAATCTTATCTTCTTTAAAATTATTTACGGCTAGGTCCTCTGTGGCGTGAATATCAATTACAGCGTCTAAACCTGAAATAGACAGCGTATTTTTTAGGTGCGCCGGTAAATTACAAAACTTCATTCTTCCTTTACTGCTCGTTACTTCTTTATAGGCAATGACAATAACCGAAATCCCCATATAATCGATTGACTCTACATCTTCAAAATTACAAAGTATATCTAGATACCCATCGCGCAGGCTCTGCCCTACTGTTTCGATAAAGTTTGCGGAGTCCACATCAATGCGCCCGGATAAATCCAGTATAATAATCCCCTCTTTTATTCTTGCCCTGATCTCCATACTTATAATTTTAGCCCCGAATAACTATGGCTCCTGAACCCGTAAAGGAATAAGCGAAATCATAATGTTTATCCCGCGTAATATATTTTCCATATCACAAGGCTTAGTCAAGTAGTGGTCTGCTTCCATGCCGTAGCATTTTTCAAGCGTATCCAGCTCAGTCTGGCCGGTGATGATAATCACCGGTCTCCATTTATCTTTATAATTCTGGCGTATTTCTTTTAATACCTCAAAGCCGTTTAGCTTAGGGAGCAATAAGTCTAAAAGAATGATGTCAGGATTATCTTGCTTCACTTTAAGCAAGGCTTCTTCCCCGTCAAAGGCAACTACGACGTCGTAGCCTTCCTTGACAAGCCTATTCTTTAAAGTTTCTACAATATCCCTATCGTCGTCTACAACTAATAATTTGTAAGCCATGAGATTATATAGGGACCGGCTGAAAACTTTAGTGGTTAATACTTATAATAATTAGGTGGTATTACCTGGGCAATATAGCGCACTGCCTCAATGATACAGACACGTATAGCTTTTTCCATAGGGGTATTAGAGTACATGGAAAGCCCTCCGCCCAGTGCCCAGCTACCGAGGAATCCCGTCATGATCGCGCCTCCTAAGTCAGAAGCTTGGCCTTGTATACGGGTGGAAGCCAAGATTTCAGAAGTAGAGACATCGATAATCCTTAGATCCATAGCCATGTGGGATTTATTCATTGAGGCCCCTAAAATGCCGCCGAGGATCCCGATCCCGTGGCCCACTCCTCCGCCTCCTCCGATACCTATCCCGCCCCCTGAGGCCTGCGGCTCAAATTCGGTGACCGCCGCACTGATAACTAAATCTGCAGTCTTAATTTTGCCTCTTTGCGGGCCACCTACTCCTGTCTGGGCGGCACCCGAAGAAGAAAGCTCCTGCTCCTGCATTACTGCAGCTAAGGCTTGGCGCTCTACCACTGAGAAACGGCTACTATTAATCAAGGCAGTGACTAACATCTCTCTTAAGCCTGTACCGATCTCGTAGGTGGCTTGGGCGGCTTTAACCTCAAAGTCAGCTATAGCTACACGCGCCTTTGGTCCGGAATAAGGCGGCAGCGGCGAGGTACCAGCATCATTATCAACCTGCGCCGTGGGTTGCAGCGCATAAGCTAAGGAAAGAAAAATTATTAAAATAAAATTTATAGCCAGTAAAAATCTCTTCACCTTTACCTTCCTTCCTTTTTAATATTTCCGTTACTAAATAATTGCTATAATTTTATCCTTAAAAAGCCTGATGCGTCAAGCTTTATTTTAATTAAACTCTTAAGTATTTGCGTGAAAGCGCCACAATAAAAATAGGCATCAGGAATACGCCGCAAAATGCCTCTATAATTACCGCCAATTTACTTAATCCAGCCGCGGTGATATCGCCGTATCCGACGGTGGTAAAAGTCACCATGCTAAAATAGAGGGCCTCAAAAAAATTAGGCCAAAATACAGCTCCCTCTCTGAAAAGACCTATCTGGGTATAAAAAATAGCCGCAAAGAAAACAACTGCGATAGCTGAAAAAAAGGTCCTTAAAGGCCTCTCGCCATAGCCCCAAACTAAATAAGAAAAAGTATATGAGACCCAAGCAAAAAAATATTTCAACTTTGTCCTGATGTCGCTCTTTGTATCTGTTCTTACAATATGATGTATCTTTTTAGGATTGATAAAAAGATAGGTCAAAAATTTCCAGTAAGAGTTTCTCGAGCGGTAAAAACACTCAGAGAAGTTTAAAAATTCGCCGTCTCTCTCATAATTTAAAGCGGCGTATTTATAAAGTAGAGACGCATATTCGAAATCTCTTGAAATTTCCGACTGCCGGGCTGCCTCTTCATAAGCTAGGGCGCCATTATAGAATGGCCTTTCCCCGCATTTCCTGCTCCAAGAACCGGCGGCTGCGGCAAAACATAAAGCCGCCTGTTTGTGTTTGGATTGGGCGCTATAGATTTCTGCGGCATTCTTGAAAAGCTTAAAAGCTTCTTGGAATTTTTCCTCGGAGACAGCAGCATGCGCTTTCTCTTCTAATACTCTGGGGTCTATATCCATATTAATTCCGGTACGCTTGATTTATTCTTTAGCCTGTTATTTTGCTAGCGAATACGCCGTATTTAACGGGACTTTCTCTTCTCTATTTCCTTCCTCTGAATCTCGGTAATGTAGGCGTCTACCTCCTCCATGCTTTTAAAAATGTGCTCGGGAAGCGCCTTCAGGATATCAAGGACCTTTTCCACCTGAGGCTGTAGATTGCTGATAATAATAGAAGCATTGTTCTTCTCCATAAAGCTTTTGGTTTTTAAGATAACCCCTAAGCCCATGCTGCTGATATAAGCGACTTCGCCCATATCAAAAACTATTAATTTCGTAGAAGGGTTCAAGATGGGGTTTAATTTTTTTTCTAATTCAAAATAGGTTTCGGAATCAATTGAGCCGCTGGGAGTAACGGTAAAAATTCCGGCTTGTTCTTCTGTAATATTTACATTAAG
>Ga0315284_10002923_pt1 | contig 24319 bp, 31 predicted proteins | sample YL17G09_16_MG_FD_203696 | JGI IMG/M metagenome (GOLD analysis project Ga0315284, IMG submission 203696) | Sediment microbial communities from Yellowstone Lake, YNP, Wyoming, USA - YL17G09_16 | ecosystem: Environmental > Aquatic > Freshwater > Lake > Sediment | place: USA: Wyoming | collected...
AGAATGGTCTCCATCTCAAAACCCTTTCTACAACTTGAGCGTAAGGCTCTAAAAACAATTAATAAATAATAAAAACAAAAACAGAATGAAAAGTTTAAAAATCACAAGAGGAGCATTTAGTGTTAATAGTAATTTAATGTTAATGGACAAAGAAAGAGAAGCTTATTTTTGTCCTAAATCTATTGTTACAGACAATGCTTGGAAATCAATTGAAGATGTTAAGTTTCCTCTTTATGTTAATGTAAAAGAATTTACATACAACAATAGAGATGAGAAAGGTAATAACATTATTAATGCTGATGGCAGCAACAGTACATTTACAAGAGTAGATGTTATTGATGTCTTCGCAAGTGCACAAGCATTGGCTGATGATTATGCTGATGATTTTGCATTAGATGTTCTTAAAGAACAAGCACGTAAATCTACTGCAACAACAGCAGGATTAACAAGTGCAGACCTTGAAAGAATACTTGCTGTAAGTATCTAATAATAATAAAAGAGTCTTTCTTAATTGAGAGACTCTTATTATTACATTATATATAAGGGTGGGATTTATAATCTTTGGGTGGGATATTAAATACACCTATATATATAGGAACAAGAAATAGATATTATCAGCTCACAGAGTAGCAAATAGTCTTTATTTATATTATTCTCAGTGTATTGATATAATCATTGAGAATAATATAATTACATTTCTTTCAAACACGTCTTTTTTTATAACTCACTGAGAATAATGCAAAGAAATTTGTATAATTGTGAGTGTAAAAGAGTGGCAGTGTAATACATTAAGAGTTAAAAAGGGAATAACTAAAACACAACAAACACAAACACACACAAAAATATATAGCATTATGAAACAATTTATACATACAGGCATACATACACAAGGTTGTATTATTCCTATTACAACTGAAGATCCTTGCTTAGAGTTAAGACTTGATGAGTATAGTGAAGAGTTTAGAATTAATATCTTTGCTGGTGATCAGTGGATAGCTGAGATAACTAGTTCTGATTCTATTAAAACTATAGATATAGAAGTTTCTTCTTTACCTGTATATAACAATAGAGAAGAATATTTAGGTAATGTTTATTCTCTTATGAAAGAACAGATGTTTTGGGATTATCATAGAATACATTCAGCATAATAATAATGGGCTCTTTTACGGGCCCTTTGTAATACAATCAACTACCAACATACAATGACTGATTCCAAATGGATATCATTGTGGTGTAGTTTAGAAGAGCGTTAAAGGATATAACACACGCTATAGTTGATTTTTATATAACACAACATATAATTTACAAATACATTGTTATTTGTTAGTTATATTTAACATAAAGAATACTAAATTATAAACTAGAAAAACAAAAATCATGAACAAAGAAAACATTAAAGAACAGATTGCAGCAATTGATGACAAGTTATTTGCATTAGATGAATTAGTTAGTACATATGATGATATTGATATTCATCGTTATTATGAAATGGAGGCTAAATTAGTTACAGAAAAAAAACTATTGCTTAATAGCATTAGTGAGTATGAATTATTAACAGGATATTAATCATGAACAAAATAAACAATTTATTATTAGTGGGATGTAGCACATTAGCTATGTCCCTTTTATTTATTCTATTTAATTATATATATTTAAGTAGTATGTTTTTATTATTAGCTGGAGCATTTATTTTATATGCTTTGTACTTATTAAATGAAAAATCATAATTATGGATAGACCAGATAGAATTATGTTAACAGGTGTGATAATTTCAATTACTAGTATGATACCTATTTATTTTAAATATTATTATTTTAGTATGTTACAATTATTAATTGGGTTAATTATATGTACTTATGCAATTTATTTAATAAACAACAATCCTAAATATTAAAACAAAATATATGAAATTAGAAAACATATTAAGAAAACTATTTCCTGAAACTATTATTCAAATAGAATTAGATGCTATTGATGGTTATATTAATTATAACAATGAAATTGCATCAGATTTAATAAATGATTATTTAGAAGAAGATAATAATGAAGAATGGCCACCATTTGAAAAAGAAGAAACAATTGAAATATTAGATGATGATGATTATTTAGAAGAAGAAGATAATGGTGTAATAGATCTATATAGTTTAATTGAAAAAGCTAAAATTATTGGAGGACATAGAGAAATACTTCCTGGTTCTAAATATTTAGAATTAAGAAGTAAAGGATATATTTGTCTTACTGATGATTTAGCTAAGAATATGAAGAAATATAATAGTATAGTTGTAAATCATTTAACAGAAAGATTTGTTATTGATGATTATGCTAATTTTCCTTCTACAGCTCCAGAATTTATGATTATTAATTAATTTAAAATTACATTCACATGCGTAAAAGAATTAAAACAGGTACATTAGTTGGTTCAACTAATACAATAATGCATATTTTATCTAAAAGATTAGTTGTTAAAGTGATATATACTGATAAATTAGGAGTTATATCAAGAAAATCAAATGATATTAGACAAACTTTAACACAATAATTATGAAAAACTTTTTTCAAAAACAAGAGTATCAAATATGTGCACTAGCAATTATAGCTGCATATTTTATTATTAATATTATTATTAGAACAATATGAAAACTACAAAAGAATTTAAAGAATGGCAAAAAAATTGTGAAAGATTTACTAAATGGTATAAAAAACTAGGAGGTGATGTTGCAAGCCAAAAAGGTATGAATGAAGCATTTTTAAAACTTGCTTAATATATTAATATAACAGGGGAAGTAATTCCTCTGTTATTTATTTTAAAAATAGCAAATATGTAAAATAAATTACTATATTTGCAATGTATAACCAATAAAATTAAATATTATGTTTAAAAATCCCTTTTCATTTGAAGGACGTATTAGAAGGTCTGAGTATGGAATAAGTGTTATCATTTATTCTATTTGTTACAGTGTTGTTAGTTTAATTGCTTTAGAAAGTGTAGGTTTCTTTCTTGTAGCTGTAATTCCATTAATTTGGTTCTTAACTGCACAAGCTGCAAAGAGATGCCATGATAGAGGAAATAGTGGTTGGTGGCAATTGATTCCTTTGTATGGATTATGGCTATTATTTGGTGACAGTGAGCCTGGAACTAATGAATATGGTGAAAATCCTAAAGGAAAAGAATAACACATTATTATTAGGTTACAGAGGAGTATTTAGAAAGGTTTGAATCCTTTCCTGAAAGATAGCTAAGCTGTGTAAAGCGTCAGAACTTATAATCTGTTAGAAGCTAAGCCTAAACATTGATGCTTTGTACTTTGTATGTGAGAAATCCTGTGCATTTACATAAAGATACTATCAGTAATGGTAGTTAGATGTCAGTAGTTGATGAGTGATGTTCTTCTCTATGGCAATTTGCACACAGAAGGACACACTTATCTAACTCAGGTTTAAGCTTATCAAAGTTCTTTTTTAAAACATTGTAATTTTTATCCTTTTCTTTAGGATTTAAGTGATGAAATTCTAATGCTGCTACACATTTATTGTATCCACATTTAGAACAGCATCCACCAAGATAGTCAACAGCTTTTTGCTTTACAGACTTTCTTCTATCTTCTAAAGAATCAACAATACAGGATTTACAATAAGAACTTCCTTTAATTGATTTGTAAAAGTCATCTTTAGATTTAGTAAGTTTGCATTTAGGGCATAGTTTTTTATCTCCTAAATCATTAGTTTTTCTATTAGTTTGTAGATTATACTTCTTTAACCAATAACGTACATTTGGTTGTGTAGTATTTAATTTGTCAGCTATTTTCCAAGTACTATCTCCAAGTGAGATTAGTTCTATAAGTTTTTCTTTTTGCATGATTATAAGTTTTATACTTATTATTACTCAAAAAGTATGCCAAAGTTATTACTACTTGAGTAATAGTGGACTGAACATCGAAAGCCACTTTAAAAATTGGATATTCATGGTAACATTGAATTGTGTTGTTCCCTTGAGAAAGGAATATAGTGCTAAGAGATAAAAGGATGTTAATGAGTAGACAATACCTATCATCACAACACAAATGAGTTCTCAGCAAGTAGTTAATGTAAATCACACCTCTTTGGATGCGGTATTTAACTACGTGACCCAAAGTTTATATAGAGACCCTAATAAGGCATGGTGCTTGAGAGATTCAAGCTATATAAACTGGGTGCTAAACAACATTGAAGGATCGAGGTGCAATCATTTGATTGTGCTACGCTACCGAAATGATAAGTGTCCTCACATGAGGAATTTGGGGGTGATTGGCTTTGACAGGTTGATACATTAGTATAATCAGCACAGAGAGATAACTGTATAAAACTAAGGTGAAACATTTTAAATGGAAACACAAAAAAGAATGCCCAAGTACAAGCTAATATGACTGTTGTTCACAACATCCTTAATGGAGAAGTTTCTGCTTCAAGAGAAGTAGAATTAGCTGAGGCTGCCTAAACCTAAGAATTAGGAGATTACCTCAACACTGGCAAGAGGATAACTTTGCCATAGTTTCTAGTCTAAAGAATAAAAAGAAAGAGTTTGTCTACATTTAATAGTGTTTAAAAGACATTAAAGATTAAACATTATAAAAAGCTGTATAAATTATATTAATTTAAATTAATTTTGGACGTGGGTTCAATTCCCACCACCTCCACAAATGCGTGTGAGTGTTAAAATAATGGTTAGTGCAAATGTTTAGCACCCTTATCAGTAGATGTAACAATTATAAGCAGCCAATATTTATAACTTGGAGATAATGTAAGAACTAAATCTTATAATTGGGGAAATGTAGATTAACAACCTACACTATTATTTTTTTATTTACAAATTATTAATTAAAACAAACTATTATGAAATACATAGTATTACCTATATGGTATATTATTAGATTTATTGCTTGTACAGCAATATTTATGTTAAAAACATTATATATGTTAATGTTTATATTATGGTCATTTAAAGTGCCATATGATGAAGAACTGGTTAAATATTTTGAATATAAACCTGATGATTCTTATTTGAATTATAAAACAATAATACATTATGCCATTGAACATAGGTTTATGTGGTAATACAACAACAAAAGCTCTCATCGTGGGAGCTTTTTTAATTTAATACACACACACAAATGAAAACAATTGAATTATTACCAACAGAATTTTATCAGTTTAAAAAAATAGCTGAAGATATGAGAATACTATTTTTTTGTTATATATCAGGAGGAATGTATTTTGTAGAAGGTAACATTGAACATTTACATAAAATAGGATATTAACTATGGATAATGAAATGTTAGGATATGTTATAATGAGAACATATGTAGAAAATAGAGCTGTAAATGTTTCTTTTGATAGAGATTGTATGAAACATTTAATTTTTAAAGAAATTGTATTTAACTATCTTAATTTAAGTATTAAAGAAGCTATAATTGATTCTGGCAAAACATATAGATTAAATTGGAATAAATTTTCATTTGGTCCTAGAAATATACCTAACGATGATTTTGTAGGTAAATATGAAATGTATTCAGATGATGATGAAGGATTTTATTTAACTAAAATAGAGTAATATGTATTTTGAAGCAGAATTAGTATGTAAAAGTTACATCCCTGATGAATTAGAATTAGGGATGTATTTTCTAAATTATATAACTGTAGGAATATTAGAACCATATCCAGAGTTATGGGAATTAAAAGAAATACCTGAAGACATGGATAAATTTATGTCTATTAATGGTTGTCCTGTTAATTTATATATTGTAGATGATGAAGATAATGAATTAGCAACTCCTGATGAAATTGCATATTTTGATAAAGGAGATGAATATGAAACTCTAGATATTATTACATTAAAAGAAATCAATATAATCTTTCAAGAATATGATGGATGGCTTGATTTAGAAATTGATGAGCATTATTATGAGAATTATAATGAAATTGTAGCATTTATTTATGATGATATGGCAACAATAAGATATTTACAAGAAGAAATTGAAGAAGAATAAAATATTTTTTGTACATTTATAGCCCAAAATTAAATTATGAAATTTATAACTTATTTATTGAGGTGGGTATCATCTAATCTTGCTATTCCTTTTTGGATGATAGGACATATACATTTATCAATAAATATATATGAAGATGTATATGAAATATTGGCATCTTTTGGAATGAATATTATTGTAGCAATAGGATTTTGGTTAGATTATAAAAAAGAAATAAAAAATGATTGATAAAGTATCAGATAAAAAAACAAAAGAAAGAAAAGTGGCTAATATTATATGTGAAATATTGAAAAATACAGCAGCAACATTTGATTCTAATAATCCTACACATAGAAATGGTGTTAGATATGTTATTTCATTTAAAAGATATAATAAAATAATAGAAGAAGAAATAGAAAATAGAAACCTTTCTTTTAATTCTAGCCTTATAGTAAAAGATTTAATAAAACGCAAATTAATAAAAATATGTTAGAAGAAATTAAAAAATCAGCTCATTTAAAAATACTATCTAATATAGAAGTATTAAAAAGATCTATTCCAAAAGATACATATTGGAAAATGGAAGTAGATGAACAAAGAAAATTTAAAAAAAGAGATAGAGTTGAATTAAAAACATTTGAATATATATTAACCCTTATAGAACAAGACTTATGAAAAAACAAATATATGTTGATGAAAGACATGAATATGATTATGATATAATAGAAGATACTATTCATACATTGTATTACAGTTTAGGAGATCATTGGTCTACTCCTTATAGAGGTGAAATTGCTTTTCAAATACAAGATGATGGTAATAGTCTTATAATTTTAACTAAATTTACTCAGAAAAATAGAATAAACTATGCTGAAGCAGAATATATGTTTATTATGTTAAAATTAATAAATCAACCTGCTAAATATGAAATAGGAACAAAAGAATTGTTATGAATTATTTAATATGTAAAGATAAGAGTCAATTTGAAAAAATAGGTGACTATAACTATTGTAATCTGGAGGATATGATTCTTCCAGATACAATAGCTTTAGATACTGAAACTACAGGGTTACAACCAAGAAATTGTGATGTGTTTTGTGTACAAATTGGTACTGGTACAAATAACTATATTATTGTTATGTATAATGATAACTATGAGTTTAGTGATTTAGTTCCATATATTGAAGGTAAAACATTAATAGGACACAATATACTATTTGATTTAGGATTTATGTATAAGTATGGATTCTATCCTGAAAATGTATTAGATACTATGTTAGCTAGTAAAGTGTTATACAATGGAGCTGTAGATAAAGATAATATGTATTTACCATATAGACATGATTTTGGTTCTGTAATGAAAAGAGAATTAAAAAAAACTTATGATAAAACAGATCAAAGGAATATACATATAGTTAAACTATCACAACCTAGTACAATAGAATATTCATTTAATGATGTTGATAGATTGATAGAATTATATGATGCTATGTTAATTAAAATTGAACTTGGTGGTTTTTCTGCCACGTTGGATTTACATTGTAGATATATTAGAGCTCTTGCTTATATGGAACAATGTGGTTTACCTATTAGTTCTAAAGCATGGAAAACTAAAATGGCTATTGATTTAGAAAAAAGCTTAGAATGGAAGATTAAAATAGAAGAATATATTTATGACAATCTTTTACAATTTGCAAATAAACAAATTGACATGTTTGATGATATTAAAAGAATAACTATTTCTATCACTTCTCCAAAACAAATGTTAAAAGTATTTGAAGCATTTAAAATACCAACAAAAGATAAAGATGGTAAAGATTCAATTAATGAGTCTATTATATCTAAATCTAAACATGAGTTTGTAAAAATGTGGTTAAACTATCAAAATGCTAATCATAGAGTTACAACATTTGGTGACACTATATATAAACAAATTGAAAATGAAAGAATATATACTAATTTTAATCCAATGGTTGACACTGCAAGGTTATCTACTAGAAGAGGTAATATAAATTTCTTAAACTTTCCTTCTGATAGTGTTACTAGAAAATGTTTTAAAGCTAATAAAGGTAATTCAATCATTGTATGTGATTATGCAGGCCAAGAAAATGTTGTTGCTGCTGATTTATCAGGAGATAAAGCTATGACAGCTGCTGTGGTTAATAATGCTGATTTACATTGTGCTTTTGCTAGAGTGTTATTTCCTGAATTAAAAGATTTAGATGATGAAACTATTATTAAAGAACATAAAAATAAAAGACAAAAAGCTAAAAGTCCTAGATTTGCATTTGCTTATGGTGGTTCTGCTTATACTATTCATCAAAATGAAGGTATTCCTTTAGATCAAGCTTATAAAATAGAAAATGCATTTAAAGAATTACATGAAGGATTATATACTTGGGGAACTAAAGTTTATGAAGAATCAATTGTAAAAGGATATATAGAATCTGCTGATGGTTGGAAACTTGCTTTGCCTAAATTTGATGTATATAAAAACTTAGAAGATACAATTAAAAATATAACATTTGAACAATGGCAATTATATAAACAAGGAAAAATTGACTATAAAAATAAATTAGATGCAAAAGAAAAAGAAAAAGAATATGAATATTTCTTTCCTAAAAGTGTAGCTTTTTATAACTCTAAAAAAAAAGATGTATCACAATTCTTTAAGCTTAAATCTGAGTATCAACGTTTATGTCTTAATAATCCTGTACAAGCTAGAAGTGCACATCAATTAAAGCTAGCCACAAACTTACTTTATGAATGGATTTTAGCTAACAATTATATTGGTAGAGTTAAAATTGTAAACACAGTGCATGATGAAATCATTGCAGAGTGTGAATCAGAATTAAAAGAAATAACTAAACAAGCTGTAGAAGATTGCATGCTTGCTGGAGGTAATTATTATTTAACTAACTTAAAAATTAAAGCTGATGCAAACTATGGAAACAGCTGGGGAGAAGCCAAATAAAATAACAAGAGAAAATGTAACACAACATTTATTAGAATATCAATTAGCAATAGTTGATAAAAAAATGATAAATATGTTAGATGATGATTTGTGGTATTTTAATAATACATTAACACAAATTCAACATGATGAATTTAAAAAATATGCTATTGCATTATTAAAAAAAACATTTAAATATAACAAAGCTAAAGCTCAACAAACATTTGATTGGTTTGATTTTCAATTTGGATTAAGAATAAAAAATAAACTATGAAAACAGAAACTGGTACAATAACATATAAAGGAATAGAATTAAATATAACTTATGAATATACTCCTTATGAACCTTTTACATTGTATGATGTAGATGGTGGTATTGGTTATCCTTCTGAAGGGGGAGAATTATATATTTTAAAAGTAGAAATTTGTGGAGTTGATATTTATGAATTATTATCTGAAGATACAATAACTGACATTGAAGAAATGTATAAACAAAAAAATGAATTATGAAAATATGGCACATAAGTGATACACATACATATCACTATTTATTAAAAATACCTGAAGATATAGATATGGTAATACATTCTGGTGATTGTAGTAATCCTAGAGACCCTTACACTAATGAACCTGAAGTTAGAGAATTCATTGATTGGTACAAAGAACTACCTATAAAATACAAAATATATGTAGCTGGTAATCATGATTCATCTATTGAAAAGAAATTAGTCACTGCAAAAGATTTTGAAGACAATGATATTATATATCTAGAAGATGATCATGTATATGTAGAAGGTATTAAAATACATGGTAGTCCTATAACACCTAATTTCTGTAATTGGAGCTTTATGAAAAGTAGAGATAAATTAGATAGACATTGGGAACGTAGTATAGATGATAATGTAGATATATTAGTTGTACATGGTCCACCTAAAGGTATATTAGATATATCTGAAGATAGAGATGGTAAATTAGAATTTTGTGGTTGTAAAGCTCTTAGAAGACATGTTATAGATAGAATTAAACCTAAATTAATGTTGTTTGGACATATTCACAATTGTGATGCTGTTATTAATGCAGGAACAATGAAATTATCTGTATGTGATACAATATTTAGTAATGGTTCTGTAGTAACAGATGGAAGATTTGGTAAGTTAAGTAGTAATGGTAATGTATTTGAATTATGACACTAAAAGAACAATTTGAAGATATACTAAAGGTAACAAATAAACTTTGGAATAAAGTAGATGCAGAATCTTGTGAACAAATAGCAGAAGAATTTGCTATTGGATTTGCAGAGTGGTGTGTAATTAAAAAAGTAAGGTTTTTTGATGATACAAAAGAAGGTATGATTTTTACTGTAGATTTATATAAAACTAAATACACTACAAAAGAACTATTAGAAATCTATAAAAAAGAAAAAGGATTATGAAAAACATACACGTATTACCAACAGAAAAAGCAAGTAAGTTAATAAAACAAACAAATGGTAAATTAAGATTGTCTGAAATTACATTTAAAGGACAAATAGCAAGTGGTGTTACTCAAAACATCTACATCACTTCTAATGAAGAGATTAAAGAAGGAGATTGGTGTGTTGAATTAAATTTAGGAGGTAAAATAACAGAAGTATTTAAATGTAAAGGAATGTTATCGCCAGAATCTATTATAAAAAAAATCATACTAACAACAGACCTAGATTTGATTGTAGGTGGTGTACAAGCTATTAATGATGAGTTCCTTGAATGGTTTGTGAAGAATCCAAGTTGTGAGAATGTTGAAGTATTAAAATGTCCAATAGAGGGTGCATACACATTAGACATTCCAAAAGAAGAATTAACAAAATGCTATTGTGGTCATACTACAACTTGTGATTGTGGACCTGAAGAACCTAAACAAGAAGATATGATAACAAAAATTATGCAAATGGATGCTAAAATGGCTTATGATTCATTGCCTAAACAAGATAAACAAATGACACAAGAAACACTTGAAGAAGCTGCTAATAAATTATTGTGGAAAAAATATCCTTATCATCCACCAAAAGATGCAGGATATTGGAAAGATATGTTTAAAGAAGGTGCTGAATGGCAACAAAAGAACTCTAATGTAAATGCTTTAGATTTTGAGATTGATTCTTTAAAAAGAGAAATTAAACTACTAAAACACGAACAAGAAAGAAGTTATAGTGAGGAAGAATTATTGAATAAATTAACACATTTTGCAGTTGAAATTCAAAGACAAAACAAACAAGGAATAGTTCCTTTGCGAATTAAAGAATGGTTTGAACGAAATAAAAAGAAATAAGATAATAAACCTTATAAGTTTATTGTACAAAAACAAGTTTATTATATTTAAAATCAATAGATTATGAAAGCAACATTAGAATTTAATTTACCCGATGACCAAATGGAATTTAATAGAGTAAATCAGTCATTAGATATGGCTTGTGCCCTGTTTGATATACTGCAACTGCGTAAGAAGGTAGAGATACAGTGCGAGAACATAGCCTATAACACAGCTGACATATTTGATGGCATACAGTTTATGGCTAATGGAATTGGAGAGATACTTGAGGAACATAATATTAATATTGATAAATTAATAGAGTAATGAGTGGAGGACATTGGGATTACTTACAGTATAAGTTAATAGATGTATCTGAGGATATAGAAAAACTTGTAGAGAAAAATGGTCAGCCTAAAAGTGCTGAAGAATTAAAAGAAGAAAGATGGCACGATAATGAATGGTATGAAAAATACCCTGAAGATAAGTACCACTATGAATATCCTCCAGAAGTAATCGAAGAGTTTAAAAAAGGTGCTGAAATAATCAAGTTAGCACAGATTTATATGCAAAGAATGGATTGGTTACTCTCAGGAGATGATGGAGAAGAATCATTTATCAGTAGACTAAAACAAGACAAAGAAAAGTTATGATAGGAGGAGTACAACAAAAAGTACTACTATCCCAAGCAGAGGATGGTAACTTACATTTAGATCAAAAGTTTGAAGAAGTGTTTGGGACAGAGTATATGAACTACAAGCTAGTTAGAGAAGAAGACGGCCTTACAAAACAATCTCAAGATGTAATGTGGATAGAGTATGATGAGAACGGAAAGTTTAAAGCAAAGCATAAGGACATAGCTGTAGGAAGGAGTCTACTGATGTCTCCATTCAGTCAGTTCTTTACTTGGCAGACGACAGACATAAAAGAGATTATAGACCAAAGAGAGGACTATATTAAATTCAAAACAACAAACTCAATATACGAATTATATGAAAAAGCAGATTTTTGTAGATGATAACTACGACTACGACTACGAGGTAGTAAACGACAACGTGCACACGCTAAGCATGAGCTACGCCTCACAGTGGTCTGACCACGTGAGGGGAGAGGTGGCACTAAAGATTGAAGACGACGGCAACGGACTGGTTGTCAAGTTCAACGAGAAGGGTAGGATAGACTACTCAGAGGCAGAGCAGCTGTTCATACTCCTTAAGCTAATAAATCAGCCGACAAAGTACGAGATCTCAACCAAACAACCACTTTAAAGACATTAAGCCCAGGTTTACTGGGCTTTTTTACGTCTCTCTCTAAAGGCCATTATCTTTGCGAATACTCTAGGGTTTCTAGCCTTCAGCTGTGCGTCAGTCTCTATACCCTCCTTCTTCTTTAAGTCCTTAAAGTCTCCAGTAGTTATTCCTCTAATAACATCCCTAGACACCTTAGAACTCTTCATCTCATCCTTAAGATCCTTGTAGTCTGTTCCAAAGTAAATAGCGGCATCGTAGTCCTTCTTAAGCTCCTTGTATATATCAATGGTTGCCTTATTTGATTGATCGTAAGCTGCTTTTAACTCAGCCTCTGTGATCTCTTTATTCTCAAACTTTCTAGCAGCCCTGTTGTATATGTTCCTTGTCTCTATCTCCATCTTCTTCATATCTGAAATCTTAAAGGAGAACTGCTTAACAAGATCTACATCATTTTCCTTGTACCCAGTAAACTGTCCAGCCATCTCATTTAGTGGTGAATCAGACTTAGATATCTTTCTGATAGATGTCGCAGTACCTGGCTCAAACGTCTTGTAAACTCTTGACAGTATGGCAGATGACTTAGCCTCAAACGTGTCAGACGGGTTGTACAGCTGGTTTCCATAGGAGTCCTTGTTCTCTGATATCTCTGTGAACATAGACTTCAAGATATCTGGATTTGTAAATGGAGATACTAACTCCTTAGTCCCTTGAATGAATCCATCCAATAAATCTTCACCCTGCATAGCTGCATTCAGTGGCTTAACAATACCTCCAAACGGATCTGATGCGCTAAAGTCGATATAGCTAAACTTACCGTCATCCTCCTTAGTTATTAGCACGTTTGAGTTTTTAGACCAAGGTGCTACAAATCTTTTAGCCTTATCTTTTTTCTCGTCATCGTCATCTCCAAGCATGGACCCTCCTATCAGGTACATCACACCGTACTTAATGGCCTGAGACGCTATGATCCCTGACATCCTCAAGGCTCCAATCTTTTTAATCTCTGGGTTGCTTGACTTTAATTCATTAACAGACAGGTTAACAATGTTGTATGCTGTCCTTAGGGCCTCGGTCTGGAACGAAATAAATGTACCAACAACAGGGAACGCCTTGACCAACTTGACAGCTCCAGGAACCCTTCCATAGTTAGGAAGCACGTTCTTAGTTATCTCTGTAACATGATCTCTAACCTCAACCTGTTCGTCTTCTGACAACTTAGAGTAGTCGTTTCTAAACATAGCCTTAGCGTACCTGTTCTTCTCAGTCTCGTAAGACACTATCTTAAAGTAATCATCCTCAGCCTGGTACGCATTCTGCGCAAGTTCAGCACCCTTCTTACCTAGCCTCTTAACTCTATCTATAAATCTATTAGTTGAGTTTAGCTTCTCGCTATTCATCCTTCTCTCAAAAGTTTTATCAAAGTCTTCCTCCTTAAACATAGACCTTAACTCACCAAGCACAGCGCTCTGATCTATAATACCAGCCTCTATGTACTCCTGCATCTTATCTCTAAGCTCCTGGTCTGTCTTCTTAAGAAAGTCATTATAGATAGCCTTGGCAGACTGTCTGTATGCGTCTGGCTTGAAGTATCCGTTTGCCAACATGAATGTTACGTTACCAGATACGTTCTTAAAGTGAGTCCCTACAGACGCTATAGTCTTCAACCACTTAACACCTCCAAGTAGCTTCATGTAGTACTCGTAAGTGCTCTTTACAGTCCCTGAGATTGAGTATGGAAGAGCTACCTCGATGGCGTTCAGTATACCTGCAGACTCCTTCAACGACTCAGCTATCTCCTTAGTTGTGTACAATCCATTCAACGGATTCATCGTCTCGCTTCCCTCTGCAGCAATTAGAGTGTCAAACTCCTTAGGTCTATTGATGTCGTTCTTCTCGAACAGGTACACACCAATTCCGTTGTTCCTTACTGTGTTTAAGAACTTGGCATTATTTATTAGCGATGCAACCTTAAATATAGTCCTAGAGTAGTTCTGAGCTGGGTCAGTATACTCGCCCATAAGCGCTCTGATCTCTAGTGGAATGTCTGTCTTCTGTTTCAGAATTGACATGTCCTTAGATCCAGTCTTTCCAGAGGCCACAAATGATTGGGCTCCCTCCCTGTTTATTAGGTCAGTTACTGCCTGATCAACCTTTCTCTCTAGTATTAAATCAACGTCTAGTCCACTAGCCTTGGCCTCTTTTGTAGCCTCGCTTAGTAACTGTTTTTTTAGAAAGTTTCTGGCAGCCTGCAAGGTCTCCTCGTCTACCATCTTGGCCCAGTCCTTCTTATCAAAAACCTCGTATGATCTAGTCAGATAGGTTCCGATGTTCTTCTTAATATTTTCAGCCTGGTCAACTACTCCAGAGTTAATTAGTTCGTAAGACAGCTTGTCTATGTGAGCTCTCATTGCGTTTCCTATCTCTAGAAAGTTATCTGGAAGACTTACACTCTCTCCACGTATAAACTTGTCGAAGTCAGATATAATCTTCTCCTTGTCACCGTCGTACTTCTTGATCGCGTTGTCTAGGTCGCTAACTAGGTAAGAGGCTATCTTAGACTGAGCCTTTATTCCAGCCTCTATTCCTTCCTTAGCTATAAACGTGGTCTTTCCTAAGAATGATCTAGCCGATAAGAACTTTCTTTTAAAACTAGACAGTGAGTTAAGAACCTTGTTCTTACCATCTCTTGTAAATATACCCTCTTCTTTTTGACGAGCCTCTATGTTCTTCTTGTTGTATCCTAGTATAGCGTTAGTAGACTCCTCTGTAGAGAACCCCTTAGCCTTAAGGAATGCGGATATAGCAGCGTCAGAGTACTTTGCCTCCTTGGCTATCCTAACGATCTCGTCTATTCCTTTAGCTTCTTGGAATCTCATAATATCTCCAACCTTATCAACAAACTCAAATGATTTATCGTAAGGAGTAGTCTTCACAACATTCTTGGCATAAACTAACCCACCGATCTGTATAAGTTCATCAGCAGCAAGCACTGGCTTTCCATCAGCTCTGTCATAGAACCAAGAGTGTCTGAACGGATTCATCCCTATCTGAGACCACTCTGGATTATTTAGTATGGAATTAACAAAATCCATAGCATTCTTACCTTTCTGTTCGCTAGTCTTACCAGATATAGGAACCCAGTTACCAGTCATCCTAGCAATAGTTCCTTTATTTATTTTTTTTCTAGCTATGTCTAGAGCTACTTTAGGATTAGACTCAAATGTTACATTCTCTATTCTAGCTACATTATTATAAGACAGTACCTTTCCTTTACCTGGTGCATGGATTGTTATAGCCCATATGTTTTTATTTATATACGCAGGTATGTCTAGTCTAAGGCCAACAGACTTTCCTTTTTCAAATTCTAGGTTAGTCTTTCCTTCTGATTTTGAACCAACTGCTGTTTTTATATCTGCTTCCTTAGCTGGCTCTATAAAGTCAGTTATAGGTTTGATAGGACTAGTTACGTCCTTAATCTTTAGGTACTCTTCAGTGCTTATCTCCTTGTTTGCGTACCTCTCTGCAGCATTCTGAAGAACTGGATTCCTATCTATTATAGCCTTGTCACCTCTTCCTAACTTAGATTCCTCCCACTCTACCTTCTGTGATCTTCTAACTTCTGGGTTAACAAGCGCGTATGCAGTTCTCTTTAGTTTTGGATCACTATATATTTCAACAGCCTCACCAGACTTCTCTAGTGACTTCCAAACCCTGTCTGAACTCTCGTTTCTAAACATAGAAGATGTAAGTACAATACCTTTGTCCTTAAGTTTATTAGCAACAGTTCTGTATAGATCTAGTCCAATCCCCTTACCAATATACTTCTCGTTAAGTTTAGACAAGTCTACAGACAGGTACCCTTTTCCAAGTGCCTTATCACTAGTAAGTTGCATACTGCCTACAATGTTTCCGTTGTCAGTTACAGTGTAAGATGTGTTGCTATTAGCATTTATAGTTACTCCCTCTTCCTCTAACTGTGAGCGTTTTATTTCGGTTCCTTTACCAGGTACTGTAGTTCTTCTTCCATCTCTGGATACTCCGATATTATCTCCTGATACGTCTCCCAATTTAGAGGAGTCTTTAGCTCCCTCCAACTCAACAATTCTTCCACTGACATTTTTTCTTGCTTTTTCATCTTTTAAAACATTTATGTATTCAGACCATTCAGTTATATTAGGGTCATTTGCTTCTTTGTATATATCTTCTTGTATTCCTTTTATAGTTTGTTCTCCTTTTGATAGCTTATCCCACAATCCAGATATCTTAGCTTTATATCCTGGCTTAGCTTTCTTTTCAGCTGGAAAAATAGCTCTAGCAGCTTCCCAAGTAATTGATTGTAATGCTCTAGCTTCAATTCCAAGTTCTACAGCTAACTCCCTATAAGCATCTGCATAAAAAGCAAATGTAGCTGGATCAAAATTAACTTCATAATCATTAGATGCTAATGGCTTAAATAAAGCAATAGCCATAGCATGAGTATCAATTGTAACGGCTCTCTTGTCAGATGGATCTGCAATATTCATGTAAAAGTTTCTAACCTTATTTGCTTCTCCTAATTGATTAGATATATTTTCAATACTTCCGTTTCTAAATATAGATACTCCTTTTGCAATAACATCATATCCACTGAAAGAAGAATCTCCTGTTTGATCTATATCTATTGAAGTTCCAGTAGGTATTCTTATAGGTGCTTTTCTACTTAATTTAGTATCATAATAAGACCTTATAAATATAGCGGCATCTTTATCAGATAATTCAGATAATTTTTTACCTACTGATTCTTTAAGTGTAGGAATATATGAAACCTGTGCTGCATATTTTTTTGATTTAGATACATAATAATTAAATAACTCCTTAGTAAATATATCATCTTTTTTAGAACTCATTAAATCCATTATAACATCTGCCAAATGTAAATTATCAAACCAAGGCATTTGTGGAGATTGAGTAGCTATAATAGCAGCAGATTGTTCATTAGTTACGCCATATTTTTTAGACATATCTTGTGCAATTAAATTTGCACCATCATACCACAACTTACTTATTTTTCTAATTGTAGGAGAAACTGAATTGTATACAGATAAAAGATTTGCTTTTACAATATCCTTAGATTTATTGTAAATATCTTCTGATTTAGAAACAAGTTCTTTGTCAGTTAATTTTTTTGCGTTTTTACCTAAACCATAAAACAAATCTTTGTATAACGAATCTTTAATTGTTTTAGATTTAATATCTAATACCATATTTAACTGATCGTTCAAGTCTTTTGTTTTAACAATATCTTTAATATGTTTTATAGAGTCTTGTAAAGATTGTATTGTAGCAAGTTTTTCTTCTTTAGAAAAGTCTTCAGATACTTTTTTCTTCTTTACCTTATCTACTTCTTTTGATAAAGATTTTATTTTAGATTCTAATTTCTTTTTATTATTTTCTAATATTTTATTTATATCTGCTTTTTCGGCTCCTATTAAATTATCTTTTAATTCTTGTTTTACATCAATATTAAAAGTGTTATAATTACTTAGTTTAGAAGCAACTGTATTGTAACTTGCTGGAGCGTTTATCTTTACGTTTTCTTGGTTTATTTCTCCAGAAAATGAAACAAATTTTTCTTTAGCTTTTGTTTTTTTCTGTATCCATGTAGGTATAGATTTTCCTTTTACAGTTTTAGAAACTACTTCTTTAGCTATATTAGTAGACTCGTCTTCAGAGAGTTGTCTTCTAATTTTACTAATAATTCCTTTTTCTTTAGCTTTAAATATAGCAACATCCTCCGCACTAATAACCTCACCAGTGGATATCTTTCCAGCTAGTGTGTTGAGTAGGTCTATTACCTCGTTGTCTGTAAATGGTTTAAGTCCAAATGCCTTAGCTAGTGCGTCCAACCATCTCTTAACAATGCTCTTGTTAGCTGTAGACATCTGTGGGTATCCATCAGCAATAATACCAATTAGCTCTGCTAGTCTCTCCTCGTCCCGTATGCTCTTATCTGAGTACCTTGCGGCGAACGCGTCCAGCTTAGCCCTTAGTTCTGGACTTGCTGTCTTGTAAACAGCGTCAACCATACGGGCGGTTATCTCCTGAACGGCCTTGTCACCCTTTATCTTGTCTAGGATCACAGCATGGAACACCTCGTGAGCAACAGTCCTACCGTTGGCGTTTTTTTTATTTATGTGTATGATCCTGTCTCCATTTGCATACATTATGTATGTACCACTAGAGCTATCTCCTACTGCTTTATTATATGCCTCGTTTGTCTCGTGAACAATAAACTTGACACCAGGAAGTATTCCCTTTAGAGCCTCCTTGGCGTTGTCAACCTGTGACTCTCTAAATCCCTTCTCACTCTCATCAAATAGCTTTGCTAAGCCCTCAAGCTCCACATCAATTTCAAGCAGAGAGTCTCTGTACGCGATAGCGTCGTCATACCCAGTAGCTGGGTCGTCGAACGTCTTCTCCTCTATATCTAGCTTACCCTCTGGATCGTAGACCATTGCAACCACATCTGGTGTTCCGTGTAGCTCCTTGTTCCATCCTGGAGGAGCGTACTCCTCATTGAATGGAGTCCTTGAAACCACTCTGAATCCAGCCTTAATGTACTGTGGTGTTAGGTACGTGTCAAAGTTGTCCAGCTTCTTACCTCCAGCAGCTATCGCTCTCTTTAGTAGATCCTGTGCAACTCCCTTGGCCTTTGATGTGGCCTTCTTGAACAGACCAGCGATGTCACCGTCAGGCTTAACTATAGCGGCACCATCAGGTGTATCTATAATGGTTCCTTTGGCGGCATCTGCAGCAGACACTGGACTTACGGACCAGTAGGCCTCTGGATCAGACTCCTTGGTCTTGTCTAGCTCTTCGGAGTACTGTTCTGCTTGAGTTTTTGGAGCACCTGGCTCAGTAACTTCAACTGCTGTTTCTTCGGCAGTTTTTTCAGCCTCTCTAAGTTGTCGATTGAGTTCTTCATCGTTTTCTAATATTTCGTTTATAGCTTGTCTCTGTTCTGGTGTCTCGGTCTGCTTTAGTAGAACCTGATACGCAGCGTCTTCCGCAACCTGTCCCTCGTACATGACGGTCTTTCCAGCGTCATCCTTTAGGGACACAGACTTAACATTTCCGTCGTTGTCGTACTCGATACCATAGTTAGGTAACTCAGACTGCATGTTCCACTCGTTCTCTCCTACCTTAACCTTACCCTCTGGAGTGACGCTTACCATCTCCTCCTGTGGCTTAATTCCTAGTTCCTCTACGGTCTTGTCAGATATCTCATCGATATTTCCAAGGTCGTACACCTTCTTGTTCTTGTCCTCGAATATAACCCTCTGACCCTCCTGGTACACGTCACCCTCGATAGGAGTCTCTAGCTTAACGCCAGCCTGTGACTCAAGCGTAGCGGGTCTGTTTATAAGGTCTGTTACCTTCTGTCCTGATGGTTTAACTTCTTCTACTACAGGTTCTTCTACTACAACTTCTTTTACTACAGGTTCTTCAACAACTGGCATCTTAGCCAATTCTCTAATCTTAGTGTCTATAGCGGTAATCTCCTCGTTTATATCTGGATGAAATGCTGTATCTATAGTCTTCTTCTTCTCCTCTAAGTTCTTCTTTTCAACTAGCAAGTCTATCTGATCAGCAGTAACATTCTCTGGAGCGTTAGACACTGCAACTGAAACGTCATTAGCAAACTTGTATGCAGTTATAAGGGCATCCTTAGCCTTCTGATCATTTAATGGAGAGTCTATCTCATCAAGAAAAGCGTCCTGTAGGTCGTATATATTACTATGTATATTATTGTATAAGTCCTTCTTGTTTTGTTTAAACTTTTGATTTGTAGAAACAGTACCCAAGGCTCCAGATAATAGTGCAGTTGTAGCTACTAACTCCTTCTGTCTACTCATGTTAAGGAACTCAGAGTTCTTGTGGTTTAGTAGTAGTGAGTACTTAAGTGCGTCCTCAGTTGCTAGCATAACCTCTTCTTCTCCAGTCTCTAGAACAAAATTCTTAAAGAAGTCCTTTGTTACATTCTTTGCCGCCTGCTTTGTAACTGCCTGTTTTAAGTTACCCTTGAACGCAGACTTTAGTGCTGATCCTGTTAAAGAGTCGAAGTACTTATAGTCAGGCATAATATTCTCAGAAACACCCTCAGCTAAAGCCATAGTATTTGCATAAAGGAATGACTTAGAGTCGTCCATACCCATCTCTTTAGCGTCTCTATAATTATCTGAAATAGTGCCCTTGTACGCAGTCTCAGCAACCCTTAACTTATCTGCAAAGTCCTTACTATACTTTGGATTTATTAACTGAGATATCATTGACTGAGGCGTGCCGTCTATTCTTCCCTTCTTTACATCACTCATTATCTTTAATGTAAACGGAAGTGTCTTAGCAAGAGTCTTAGTCATGCTATAATAACTCGGATTAAATTCTCCATCAACTATAATATTCCCTCTTTTTGTCTGAGAGCTAGGAAGAAAGTTAAGATTTGTAGTATCATTTATCCAATCCTCTGTAGCCTCTATAGCTGTGTAGTCCTCTGGTTTAGATATTCCAGTTAACTGATTAAATCTTTCAGCTCCAATTAAAGCTAGACTAGGAATACCAGTAACTACCTTAGCACCAACCTGACCCATACCCTCTGCAACAGTAGATAATACATCTACTGTATCTGGTATAAACCCTTTATACTTGCTAAGTATAGCTTCGTCCATACCTTTATTAGCATCTGTTATCTTAAAGTTATTCTTTAATAATTTACCAGAGTAATCTAAAGCTATCTGAGAATTAAATGCATCACTACTATCTTTAAACTCCTTCTGAAATTTCAACTTCTCTTCAAGAGGAATAGCTGGATTATCTTTTATGTTTTTAATGTAGTTATCTGCATCTTTTTTTAATATATTGTACTTGTCAGTAAGCACCTCATTCTTTGCTGAATTTATTATTGCCTCCTTGGCTTCAACAGGAAGAGCTCCCTTGTACCACTTTTTTTTAGTCTCTTCTGGAGCATCATCAAATCTATCTATAATTTTATCCTCTACGTCTTTATTTAGATTTATTATATCAGTCGTGAAGTACGAATACTTTCCATCTGTAGCTCCGTAAACAATTCTTTCAAATGGTTGGTTAGTTTCTGCAGCCTGCCTTTGTATTTGCTTAATAGCTGTCTGAGCTGGCTCGAACTCTTGGTCAAGTTGAGTCTTCTGTTTTTGTAGTGCCTGGTACGTACCCTCTGTAGTTAGGTCCTCAGGTCTTCTTCCTAGTCTAGTATTTCTTTCTTCAAGGTCAGATAGTTGTTGTTCAACCGCCTTCTTTTCGTCAGAAACCATTCTGTAGTACTTATTAGGTTTTGTCTCAAGTGGGGTTGACTCAACTAGTACAGGCTGTTTAGTTTCATACATAACAGAAGCAGCAGGACGTCCCATTGGAGTCTCTGGAAATAGTACAGAAGGTTTCTTTTTAGGTGGCCCACCTAAACCATCCGACTCCTGTTGAGGTTCCTGTGTGCCTGTAGCCAAAGAAGTATACAGATCTTGAGGTTGTGAGTCTGATCCCCACAGTTCCTCTTGAGAACGAGGCTTTGAATCTACTTTTTTTTTTAAACCTAACGGATCATTTTTTTTAATTCCTAGTGGGTCTATCATAATTATATTTTATAACTTTTAACATCTTCCTCAGTATATCCCATGTCACTTAATTGCTTAAACGTATATGTCTTTCCTTTTATTTTATAAGAAGAACTTGGAGCATTATTTTTAGCAGCTCCCTTTCTCAAGTCAACCAATCCTGACTGACTCTTCAGATAATTTCTAGCTTCAGATGCTGAATTAAATCCTGTAGCTCTTAACTTAGTATAAAACGCAGGGTTATCTTGACCTATAGTATGTGATGTTTGTTTCTTTACAGTCTCTCTATAGTTATCTGCAGTAATAGATTCTGAACCCTCATAAGTTATATAGTCCATCTGTAACTTACCATTTCTAATCTGTAACTTAGTTATCTCATCTACAACTCCAGGACCTCTCTTTATAGGTACATTTTGAATACCTAACTGTGCTCCAACAATTCTATTTGCTGTATCTTTTATTGGTAAAACATCTCCAATCTGTGGTCGCTTAGCTTCCTGAGCTAATCTCTGCGCCTCTGTAAGAGCTCCTTCAGCTCTTCCTCCTCCACCTGAAACCTTAACAGGCTCTGCCTCATATCCAAGCTGTGACCTTAGGTTATCCTCAACAGCCTTCTTTGCCTCAGCCATCTGAGCTGGCGTAAAGTCAGCTGGGTTATAGTTTCCAGATCCGTCTCTCTTATACACGATCAGTTTTCCTGCCTTTAAGGCCTTGTTTTCTTCGTCTGAGTACTTACTAGGATCTGGCTGATATGTTGTCGTATATCCACCCACAGTGTCCATCAGAACGCTTCCTATTGCCCTATCTGTAGATAGAACACTATTTGCTATTCCACTTGAAAGTTCTTTGTATCCAGGTCTTGCTGTTGGGTCTGATATATTCATACCACCAGTTACCCTCTTAAACTCTGCTATCTTATTATTCTTAACAACCTCAGCCGTAACGTTCACCTTTGTAGGAATATCTCCCATTATCTTAAAGAGACCAGTTGCGCTCTGTGGCTGAAAGTTCTTTGTATCTATTTTTCCAGTACTATCGTACTCAGCAACATACAGGTTACCACTAGCTGGGTCAATGAATGGCTTCTTGTTCTGGAAGTTCTGCATGTTACCTAGTAACTCCATCTGGTCTGCAGCCTGCTGTCCAACCAATCCCTTGGCCTGAAGATCTACGAACCTGTCATAGTTAGCGTTCCAGTTCTTAGACACGCCAGTGAATGAAGACCAAGAGTCTTTCTGGTTCTGTAGGTTCATCTTGTACTGGTTTGGATCTATCTTGCCCTGCTTCAACAACTTCTGTTGCATAAGCGTGTACTGCTTTGTAGAGTTGGCTGCGTCCTGAATGAACGTGCCCATAGACTGACTGTGTCCAGCATCTACAGCATTGATCTCGTTAACGAAACCCTGGGTCACATCGTCAATCTCCTTGCGCTTAGCCTCCCTACCAGCCTCAACTGTGGTCAGCTTCTCTGTCAGATCACTTGCAATCTTGCCCCAGTCAACTATAGGAGTTCCTGCCTCACCTCTGTCCTTATATCCGTAGTATTCCATTTATTTATTTATTTTGATAATTAGGATACATAAGTGAACTATAACTTGGAAGTTCAGATGTTGGAAGAATATTTTGTTTTGAAACTAATCCAGCTGAAGTTAAATTTTCTCCAATTGGTGTTAATTCAGAAGCACCATCTTTATACAATGCCTGGTTCTGTGCTATAGTAGCTCCAAGTGAAGCTATACCTGATCCTATACTTCCATAAGCTCTCATTCTAGCTGCCTCTGCATCTGCTGCAGCAGCTCCAGCTCCTATAGCTCTCTGCTCGTTCATCTTAGCGATAGCGTCCCTATTTCTTCCTTGCTCCTGAGCCTGTGCTATCTGTAGAGCATACATATCATTAGCCATCTGGTTAGTAGTAGCTGCCTGTGCCTCAGTTGCCTGTGCCTGTACCTTACCAACACCTGCCGCAAGAGTCCTAGCGTCAGCCTCCTGAAGAGCCTGTACTGACTGCATCTGCTGTGCCGTTCCCTGTCTTAGGGCCTGGTTATAAGCCTCCATAGGTAACTGTACACCTCCTAAGAACTCCTTCTGATACTCGGCCTCTGCCTTCTTGGCTGCTTCTGCCGCAGCCTGCTCTGCAGCTGACTGAGCCTTAGCCTGTTTGGCAGCTCCAGATAGGTTCATAGCAACTGACGCTGCTGTTCCTGCTCC
>Ga0315284_10002924_pt1 | contig 24312 bp, 23 predicted proteins | sample YL17G09_16_MG_FD_203696 | JGI IMG/M metagenome (GOLD analysis project Ga0315284, IMG submission 203696) | Sediment microbial communities from Yellowstone Lake, YNP, Wyoming, USA - YL17G09_16 | ecosystem: Environmental > Aquatic > Freshwater > Lake > Sediment | place: USA: Wyoming | collected...
TTGTTGAAACGATTAAACGATTAAACGATTAAACGATTAAACGATTAAACGATTAAACGATTAAACGATTAAACGATTAAACGATTAAACGATTAAACGATTAAACGATTAAACGAATTCAAATAAACTTTTAGTTTACCTTAATTTATTTTTTTATCTTAGGGAGTTCATTTTAACCTGAACCTATGCCCTACAAAGAAAAAAAGGTTGAGAAATTGTATTATTCCATCGGCGAGGTGGCTGAAATGTTCAATGTAAATGCTTCGCTTATACGTTTCTGGGAAAAGGAATTTGACGTTATAAAACCAAAGAAAAATAAAAAAGGGAACCGTTTTTTTACAAAACAGGATATTGATAATATCCAGCTAATTTTTCATTTGGTCAAAGAAAAGGGGCTTACCTTGAATGGGGCAAGAAAAAAAATCAGGGAGAACAAAGACGATACAAATAATAACCACGAAGTAATTAAGACACTTACCGAAATTAAAACCCTGCTGCTGGAAATAAAAGAATCACTTTGATAAAGAAGGCACCAGGCACCAGCCATTAGGCACCAGGCATGTATAGGAATATGAAGCTTTCGGAAATCATATCGGTATTTGAATCTGTTGCACCTATCGCTTATCAGGAAGGTTATGATAATACCGGATTGATTGTTGGCGATATCAGCATGGAGGTTACAGCTGCATTGCTTTGCATTGATGTCACGGAAGTAATCATCGAAGAAGCTTTGCGCATAGATGCAAATTTGATTATTTCTCATCACCCGGTAGTAATCCAGCCCCTGAAACGAATTACAGGCAATAGCTATACGGAAAGAATTCTGATATCGGCCATTGCCAACAAGATTGCACTTTACAGCGCGCATACCAATTTAGATAATATCTTCGGAGGAGTCAATCAAAAGATTTGTCAGAAACTCGATCTGGATAATATAAAAATTCTTTCTCCCCTTCAGAACTCTTTAAAGAAGCTTGTAACCTATGTACCCACTGCAAACGCCGATGAAGTAAGATCGGCTTTATTCAATGCCGGAGCAGGAAACATCGGGGGATACGATTCCTGTAGTTTCAATGTGGAAGGCAAAGGCAGTTTCCGTGCATCGGAAGGAACAAACCCTTATACAGGCAAGATCGATAAACTCCATTTTGAGGATGAAACAAGGATTGAAACCATCTTCCCGGGTATTCTGAAATCGCATGTGATTAAAGCGCTTCTCCATGCACACCCTTATGAAGAGGTTGCCTATGATATTTTTCCGATTGATAATGCCTATGAACTGGCGGGATCTGGTATGATCGGCGAATTGAAAGAGCCAACGGATACGTTAAGCTTTTTGAACGTAGTCAAAACTATTTTTAAATGTCCGGTGATACGGCATACCCGACTGATCAGTAAAACCGTGAAAAAAATTGCGGTTTGCGGAGGTAGTGGATCATTCTTGATTAACAAAGCTATATCTGCAGGTGCCGATGTTTTCATTACAGGGGATGTAAAATATCACCAGTTTTTTGATACGGAAGAACAGACGGTAATTGTTGATATAGGACATTATGAAAGTGAGCGGTTCACAATTGAGATATTTTATGAGATACTTAGAAAAAATTTACCTAATTTTGCAGTCCATTTTTCAAACATTAATACCAGTCCTATTTATTATTTATAAGGTATGGCAGAAGTAAAAAAGCAAGGAACCGAAGTTGTAGAACTTACCATAGAGGAAAAACTAAGGGCATTGTATAAGTTACAATTGATCAATTCCGAAATTGATAAAATCAGAACTCTGAGGGGTGAATTACCGCTCGAAGTGCAGGATTTGGAGGATGAAATCGCAGGACTTGAAACCCGTATCGAAAAATTGCAGGAAGAAATCAAGAGTTTTGAATCTGCAATAAGCAGTAAAAAGAATGACATAGTAAATTCCAGGGGACTGATCAAGAAATACGAAGAACAACAGAATAATGTACGGAACAACCGGGAGTTTGACTCGCTTTCTAAAGAGATTGAATACCAAACCCTGGAGATTGAACTAAGCGAGAAACGGATAAAGGAATTTGCTGTTCAGGCTAAAGAAAAGATTGAGTATATTGATGACTCCAAAAAGAACCTGGAAGAAAGAAAAAATGATCTCCAGCTGAAAAAATCGGAACTTGAAGATATAACTTCCGATACGCAAAAGGAGGAAGAACATCTACTCAAAAAAAGGCAGGAATATGAGCAAATCATTGAGGAACGCCTGCTTACCGCTTATAAAAAAATCAGAAAAAATGCCCGCAATGGACTTGCTGTAGTTTCCGTTGAGCGTGATGCCTGCGGAGGATGTTTTAACCAGATACCTCCTCAGCGACAGCTCGATATCCGTTCAAGAAAAAAGATTATCGTCTGCGAATACTGCGGCCGGATTTTGGTTGATATGGATTTGGTGGAAGAAGAAAAGTGACCGGCTATAATACCGAGACATATATAAGCGTTCATTTACTGAATCGGTTATAATTCGCTGGCTGTTTTCTTTTTATAATGCTATTTTGCTATCTTTGTTTTAACCTAATGATAGGACATGGGTAAATGGTTTGTATCCACGGTTATTGCAATAATTGTTGTTTTTCCTGCTCATGCTCAGCAATGGAAACTGAAAAGGATAGAGGGCGTTTTTGGCATAGGTACAACCAATGTCTACAGTGATCTTGGCGGAGCACCAAACGCTTCAAGCCTCTTATTTATCAAGGATATAACATTTCGGACCACACGACCCTCTGTTTATGCCGGTGTGAGATACCGTATTAAACCAAATACTTCTTTAAAAGTGTCATTCATTTATGGGTATAGCAAAACCAAGGATTTTGCCGGATCTCGTAATGAAAATCGTGGATTTACCTCCGTTACCCAGCTTTTCGAAATCTCAGGTAATTATGAATATTACTTCCTGCCTGAACAGCGTCGGTTGCGATCAGCCGCTATGTTCAACCGCAGGGGAATGATAAACGACTATTCCTCTTTCGGAGCTTATTTATTTGCAGGATTAGGTGCTACGTTATACTGGCCGCATCTTGAATTCGACGAGCCCAGGGAGGGTGATAAGTATAAAGATAATATGGGGATTACTGCTTCTCTTCCTATTGGAGCAGGTTTTAAATACATTATCAGTGATAAATGGATTTTGGGTTATGAAATAGGTTACCGCTTAACAATATCTGACTTCCTCGATGGTTTCGTATCTCCTTATTCAAAGCGACCGGATAGTTATTGGATTTCTTCAATCAATTTGAGTTACCGCATTCCAACTTCCCGCAAAGGGCTGCCTATTTTCCTTGATAAAGAATGGAGAAGGGCCAGATTTTAGGAAGCTAACTATCTCTCTTTTTGCATTTTTCAGTTTTTTTAAGAATATTTATGATTTTAAGCGCTAAAATTCTATTACTTTGCGTTTATTTCCTAAATGCCTGATTGTTGATGATAAAGCGCCTATTATCCAATATTCTTATGCTCATTTTTATGAGTACCGGTGTGGCATTTACTCAACGAAATGCCAACTTTGGCGTATTTGCTGGCACAGCCTACTATATGGGAGATATTAATCCAAACCGGCACTTTTACCGTCCTTCCCTTTCCTTAGGAGCCCTTTATCGGCTTAACCTGAATACCCGCTATGCCATTCGGGGAAGCGCTTATTATGCCCATTTATCCGGCAGTGATCTGGACTTCCCGAAGATATTGCATCCTGATCGGCCCTTAAGTCCCGCGATATTCACTACATCATTGATTGACCTTGCCCTGCAGGTCGAATACAATTTTCTTCCCTTTACACCAAACCTTGGAAAATGGTCCTATACGCCTTATCTGACAACGGGAATAGCCGGAGCGCTTATTCTTGGCTCTGATGTTACTGCCAGCAATTTTATTAGTTTTCCTTTTGGTGCAGGTTTGAAAGTTAATCTAACCTCAAGAATCAGTGCAGGTGCAGAATGGTCATTCAGAAAAACCTTCAGTGACAGTGTTGATGGCCTTGAGAATCCATCGGGGACCAAATCAGTTCTACACAATAATGACTGGTATTCTTTTTTGGGTGTTTTTATTACCTTTAAGTTTTTTAATTTTGCGGTAGAATGTCCGGCTTATAAGTAGTGAAATGAATAATGAGCTGAAGGAAATAATAAACAAGGATAGACTGCCAAAACATGTTGCTATTATTATGGATGGCAATGGCAGATGGGCTGAGAAACGTGGTAATCAACGAATCTTTGGTCATAAAAACGCAATAGCAGCTGTTCGTGATACGGTTGAAGCTTCTGCGGAACTTGGAATTGGCTATCTTACCCTTTATGCCTTTTCAACAGAAAACTGGAAACGACCTAAAACCGAAATCGATGCCCTTATGGCATTGTTGGTTTCCACCATACATTCTGAAACAAAGACTCTGATGGAAAACAACATAAGGTTGCATGCCATTGGCAATATTGATAGCCTTCCTGGTGGAGTGCAGGAACAACTTCAGCAAGCCATTACCATTACCGGGAAAAACACGGGACTTCGACTGGTTCTTGCTTTAAGTTACGGATCACGTTGGGAAATTGTCAACGCTATAAAAAAAGTTATCTTCGATATTGACACCGGTAAGCTTACAACCCATGATCTGGATAGCCTGGTTTTTGAAAAATACCTGGATACCGCAGGTTTCCCGGATCCTGAGCTGGTAATCAGAACCAGTGGTGAATATCGAATCAGCAATTTTCTACTTTGGCAAATCGCCTATGCTGAACTGTATTTCACCCCTACACTCTGGCCCGATTTCCGTAGGGAGCATTTATACGAAGCCATCGTAAGTTTTCAATGTCGCGAAAGACGATTCGGTAAAACAGCCGATCAAATTAAAAAGAACATCAATGTAAACCGCTAATTACGAATGAAAAATACCTTTTTTGTGCTTGTTCTGTTCTTACTCACCGCACCTGCAATCGGACAAACATCGGATTCCCTTCGCTTAGGATACTTAGATTATGAAAGACCAAGAGATTATACAATTGCTGATATTACTATTTCCGGTGTCAAATTTCTGCAAACAACCTATTTGGTGAATATATCTGGTCTTGCTATAGGACAAGAAATTACCATTCCCGGAGACAAGATTAAACAGGCCATTGATAATTTCTGGTCGATGGGTCTCTTTTCAGATGTAAAGGTAATTGCTAAAAAGACCGAAGGCAAAGCCATTTTTCTCGAAATCCGGCTTACGGAACAACCCAGATTGACAAGACTTAAGTTACATGGACTCAATAAAAATGATACCAAGGATGTTGAAGAAAAGATCAAGCTGAAACCAGGGAACCAAGTTACCGAGAATGTGCTGAACAATACGGTCACCATTATTAATAAACACTTCGTCGACAAAGGCTTTTTCAAATGTAAAGTGGATATTGTTCAAAAAGCCGATACTTCTTCAGGAAACAGGGTTTCATTAGACATTACGGTTGATAAAGGCAAAAGGGTAAAAATATCTGATATTGATTTTGTTGGTAATAAGGCTTTCCCCGATACTCGCTTGCGGAGAACCATGAAAAAAACAAAACAAAGAAGCATCAATATCTTCAAGCCTTCAAAATATATTGATACCCAATATAAAGAAGATAAGAAGAAACTGATTGCTTTTTATAACAAGAATGGTTACCGCGATGCAAAAATATTGGATGAAAAGCTGGTGGACCTGAATAAAAAAAGGATCGGTCTGGCGCTAACTCTTGAAGAAGGCATCAAGTATTATGTCAGGAATATTTCCTGGATAGGCAATACGAAACATACATCCCTCTCACTTGCCCAGATTTTAGGAATGAGCAAAGGCGACTTGTATGACCAGTCACATATCGAAAAGCGTCTGTATTCCGATGAGGATGCTATCACCTCACTATACATGGATGAAGGTTATCTTTTCTTTTCCATTGATCCGGTGGAAGCCAATATCACAGGAGACTCCATCGATATGGAAATGCGGATTAGTGAAGGAGGTCCGGCCACCATCAATAAAATAATTATCAAAGGCAATACGAAAACCAACGAACATGTAATTCGTCGTGAAATCCGAACCATACCCGGTGAATTATTCAGCAAAACGGATATTATCCGTTCCATTAGGGAACTCGCTGCCATGGGCCATTTTAACCCGGAGAACATAACCCCCAATCCCTTACCAAACTTAGCGGACGGAACCGTAGATATTGAGTATGCTGTTGAGGAACGATCAAACGATCAGTTCGAAGTTTCTGGTGGTTGGGGTGGTTATGGGTTTGTCGGTACAGTTGGACTGCGTTTCTCCAATTTCTCAGCCCGTAAAATCCTGGATCTCAAAGCCTGGAGACCCGTACCCACAGGTGACGGTCAAACCCTGGCTGTTCGTGCCCAATCCAACGGAAGATATTATCAAGCCTATAACCTATCATTTGTTGAGCCCTGGTTTGGCGGAAAAAAACCCAACAGTTTTTCCACTTCCTTATATTATACAATAACCAAACCTTACAGAAGATTCGGTGAGGGAACCTCCAACAGTTATTTTAGGGTTCTCGGTTCCTCCATAGGCCTTGGAAGAAGGCTTACCTGGCCTGATGATTATTTTGTGCTCTATACCGAATTAGGATATCAACGGTATCATCTTAAAAATTATGGTACTAGTTTCGTGATCAATGATGGGTATTCACAGGTAATCAACCTGAATGTATCACTTTCCCGCAGTTCGCAGGATCAAATGATATACCCGAGACGAGGATCTGCCTTTTCCGTGGGATTGAAGATTACGCCACCGTATTCATCATTTAAGAAACATAACTTCTTTGAGATCTCCAATGCTGAAAAGCTGGCCATCAGAGAGGACATGGCCGATACTTATCCGGGATTAACGGAGACTGAAATTGGCCAATATACTGATACTGAAATTGAGAGTCGGCAGAACTCCAAGAAATTCAGGTTCATAGAGTATCATAAATGGACATTTAACAGCGTGTGGTATACCAGCTTAATCGGGAATCTTGTACTGTCTGCCAAGTCGGAGTTCGGCTACCTGGGTTATTACAGTTCAGCAATCGGAGTCTCTCCCTTTGAAAAATTCAGTGTGGGAGGAAGTGGAATGATGGGTTATAACCTTTACGGTACCGATATCGTGGCACTTCGGGGATATCTCGACGGGACACTTACTCCACAGTCGGTTGTGATGCGCAACGGACGCAATGTCGCTATCGATGACGGTAATGTTTACGTAAAGTATACTATGGAATTACGATATCCATTTTCGCTGAATCCATCAGCCACCATTTTTGGACTTGCCTTTGTGGAAGGAGGTAATGCCTGGTCTAAGATCGATGAATTTAATCCTTTTAGTATAAAACGGTCGGCTGGCATTGGCATTCGGGCATTCTTGCCCATGTTTGGTATGCTGGGTATTGATTACGGCTTCGGTTTTGACCTGCCCAATACCAATGTTAACGCTACTGAATTCCAAAGAGGTTACCATGGTGGCGAATTCCATTTTGTAATGGGTCAACAATTCTAAAAATGACTTATTAATTTTGGTATTGAATTTGATATACCCTAATTGAGTTTCATCATAAATCAAAACCTAAAAATAGTATTATGAAAAGAGTATTTATTTTACTGGCCGGTTTGTTGCTGCCTTTCGGGTTAGCCGTAGCACAAAAATATGCCTTTGTTGACACCGAATATATCTTGAACAACATACCCACTTATAAGGCCGCACAGGAACAACTTGACAAGTTTTCTGCAGATTGGCAAAAAGAAGTTGAAGCCAAATATACCGATATTGATAAAATGTACAAAGATTATCAGGCTGAAAGAGTTTTATTATCCGAGGATATGCGGCGTCAACGTGAAGAATCAATAGTTACCAAGGAAAAAGAAGCAAAAGAACTTCAGAAAAGCTATTTTGGCCAGGAAGGCGCCTTGTACAAAAAACGTCAGGAGCTGATTCAGCCCATTCAGGATGATATCTACAAAGCCATTAAGGACCTTGCCACCGAAAACGGCTATGCTGTGATATTTGATACATCAAGCGGACCAAGCATGATCTATACCAATCCCCGTTACGATGTAAGCGATGAAGTGCTTCAAAAACTAGGATATAAAAATTAAATTATTACATTTGTTTAGTTTAAAAAATTTATAAAAATGAAAAAAGTATTTGTAATTCTGCTATTTACAGGTCTGTTTCTGACGACAGGGAGTGCTTTCGCGCAGAGTCCTGTCAAACTTGGGCATATTAACAGTCAGTTACTATTTACTGCTATGCCCGAAAGTGATAGCGCACAAAAACAAATTGAGAGAGAAGTAGCCGCCATGCAGAAAACCCTTGAGGAACTTCAGGTTGAATTCAACAAGAAATATGAAGATTATACGAAAATAGCCAACGATGGCACAACCAGTCCACTGATTATCAGAACTAAAGAGGACGAACTGCAAACCATACAGCAACGCATTCAGACTTTCCAGCAGCAAGCTGATCAGAGCATTACTGAAAAGCGTACATCATTGTTTAAACCCATACAGGATAAAGCAATCAAGGCTGTGAATGATGTAGCTGCCGAAAACGGATTTACCTATGTTTTTGATACCGCCGGTGGTTCTATTGTGTATACATCTCCCGATTCAGAGGATATACTGCCATTGGTAAAAACAAAGCTCGGGTTAAAATAATTGTTTGATTCCAGAAGTGAAGAGACCTGACAGGCTTTAAAACCTGCCAGGTCTTTTTTTATCTTCCTGTTTTTCTGTTTACATTTGATATTTTATTATCTGTATGAACGAAAACGCAGTCAAACCTATCGGCATATTCGACTCCGGCGTGGGAGGATTAACTGTAGCCAACGCTATCCGCCAGGTATTGCCCAATGAAAGACTTGTTTATTTCGGTGATACGGCACATTTGCCTTATGGCGACAAGTCGAAAGAGACGATAATGGGATATTCAGCCCGCATTACCCAGTACCTGCTTGAGCAGCAATGCAAGGTGATTGTGGTGGCCTGCAACACCGCTTCAGCAAATGCCTTTGAAACCATAATTTCCGAAGTCGGTAAAAAAGCTCTGGTGGTGGATGTAATTAATCCCGTAGTGGAGTTTGTAACTTCGGATTCCAAATACAAGCGCATTGGAGTAATCGGTACAAAAGGGACCATCAACAGCGGTACCTATGTTGGCAAGATCATCGCCAGGAATCCTCATATTTCGGTGGCATCTCTGGCCACACCAATGCTGGTTCCCATGATTGAAGAAGGTTTCATTTTTGACGACATCAGCAATGCCATTATTCGTAGTTATCTCTCCAAACCCGAGTTATCTCAAATTCAGGCCTTGATCCTGGGCTGCACCCACTACCCGATTATAAAAAATCAGATCAATAAGTTCTTTAATTTTGGAGTTGATGTGATCGATTCCTCACGTATCGTGGCCAATCATCTCCGTAACATACTTATTTCCCATAACCAGTTGAATCAGAATCAGAATCCCGTGCATCGATTTCTGGTCTCCGATTTTACCGATTCTTTCCAGGTGATATCAAAATTATTTTTTGAAGAAAATATTACACTTGAAAAAATTAACCTTTGGAAATAAACCCACCCACTTGATGTTAAACCTCACCCCTGACCCTCTCCTAAAGGCGAGGGGGAAGAGCCGGATTTAGTTGTCTTTTTAAATTTGCAATTGTTGACTATTTACTTCCAGCCCCTCTCTTTCAGGAGAGGGGTCGGGGGTGAGGTGTTGATTTCACTCTTTAAACCACCCCGCATACATAATATAATCATCGGCAATACGATTAATCATTTCAGAGGTTTGCTGAGGGTCGATACCCCCTTACTACCACGTTGAACCAAAAACTGCAAAGGTCACCGGCTACCACATCGCCAATGATAACAGCCGTTTCAGCAATATAACAACTATTTCCAAGTTTGGGAGTAAAGCCACGGACAGATTTTATGAGACCCATAGTTGAGGAATTTTCTGGGTATAAAGTTAACAAAATAGGTCCTAAAAGTAGTTTTAGATGTTCAGATGTTCAGGCTTTGAATATTGATTGCCTAATTAACGGGTTTACTGCAATAGTAAATATCTGCATAAAAAGTCATAACTGCAACCTCTACACTTCTAAACCTCTGAATCCCTAAGCCTCTATACTTCTAAACTACTAAACCTCTAAACTTCTAAACCAAATACTGAACTTTAAATCATGACGAATGTTATTAATACAAGTGATTTATATCATAAAAAACTAATTTACAAGCATTGTGCATGGCTTGTTTTAGGAGAATTAGCTAACATTGCCAATGTAATTCAGGTTAACCGATCATGAAGAAAAGAGTAAAAGTAATAGAACGGGATGAAGTTGTGGTAAAATTCGCCGGAGATTCCGGTGATGGTATCCAGCTTACCGGAGCACAATTTTCCGATACTTCTGCCTTTATTGGGAATGACCTGGCGACTTTCCCGGATTATCCTGCAGAAATAAGGGCTCCACAAGGGACTGTTGCCGGTGTATCAGGTTTCCAGGTACATATCGGGCATAAGGAAGTGCAAACTCCAGGTGACTTGGCTGATGTGCTGGTGGCTATGAATCCTGCCGCTTTGAAGGCCAATATGAAATGGATAAAACCCGGTGCTACCATTATTGTAGATATCGACAATTTCGATTCAAGGCATTATAAAAAGGCAGATTATATTGAAGATCCGCTTGAAGATGGTTCGCTAGAAGGTTTTAACGTAGTAAAGGCCCCTATATCCGAAATGACCCGCGATGTGGTGAAGCAGTTTGGGCTCGATATTCGGATTGCCGATAAAACCAAGAACCAGTTTGTGGCAGGTATTCTTTTTTGGCTGTTTAACCGTGATCTTGCTATCGGAGAATCATTCCTGCGTGAACGTTTCAAAAATAAACCCGAGCTTATTGAGGCCAATCTTGAAGTATTGCATGCCGGGTATAACTATGCGGAAACCGTAGAAGCTATTGAAGCCACATACCAGGTAAAACCTGCCGAAAGGGGGGCCGGACTATACCGGAATATTACGGGCAATATTGCCGTTGCCTGGGGCTTGCTCGCCGCAGCAGAAAAAGCAGGCCGAAAGCTATTCCTGGGCTCTTATCCAATTACTCCTGCAACAGAAATCCTACAGGAATTGGCCAAGATGAAAAACCTCGGTGCCATTGTATTTCAAGCCGAAGATGAAATTGCTGGTATATGTTCCGCCATAGGAGCTTCTTTTGCCGGTTGTTTGGGCGTATCATCCACTTCCGGTCCGGGTTTGTCGTTGAAAAGTGAAGGTCTCGGTCTGGCAGTAATTACCGAGCTGCCATTGGTTGTGGTGGATGTACAGCGAGGCGGACCTTCAACAGGATTACCCACAAAAACAGAACAGTCCGACCTCTTTCAGGCCTTATATGGTCGTCATGGCGAATGTCACCTGGTAGTGCTTGCCTCTTCCACACCGGCTAATTGTTTTGATTTTGCATTCGAAGCGGCCAGGATCGCCATCGAGCATATGACGCCTGTTATCATGCTATCCGATGGTTACCTTGCCAATGGTTCGGAATTATGGCATATACCAGCGGTTAAAGATCTACCTGGAATTAAAATCCCTTTAGTTAAAGACAACGATCCCGATTATCAGCCATACAAGCGTGATCTGAAAACCCTGGCACGTTCCTGGGCATTCCCGGGGCAGGCCGGCCTTAGACATCATATCGGGGGGCTCGAAAAAGCAGATATTACCGGTGAGATATCTTACGATCCTTATAATCATGAAAAGATGACCCTTCTCAGGACAGAAAAAATTGCCCGGGTAGCCAATTTTATACCCCTTCAGCAGGTTATTGGAATGGAGGAAGGAAACCTGCTCGTTGTTGGCTGGGGAGGCACTTACGGCGCTCTTTATACTGCCGTAATGGAAATGCAGGAGGAAGGGAAAAGCATCAGCCTTGCACAATTCAATTATATAAATCCCTTACCTACCAATGTGTCAGATATTTTCAGCAGATTCAGAAAGATAATGGTTTGTGAACTTAACCTGGGCCAGTTTGCCTTTTATCTCAGGAGTAAATTGCCTGAATTTAACTATCTGCAATTTAATAAGATACAGGGTCTGCCATTCCTGATCTCCGAATTAAAACAAAAGTTTAATGAAGCGTTGAACAACATTGAGAAATAACGAGCCATGGAAAACAATAGCACAGCTACAATGCAGGATTTTAAAATGGATCAGGCGGCACGTTGGTGCCCCGGTTGTGGTGGTCATGCAGTACTCGCCGCCATTCAGCGAGCCTTACCTGAAACCGGTATTGACAAAGAAAAAGTAGTTTTTGTTTCCGGAATCGGATGTTCCTCTAGATTTCCATACTATATCAATACTTACGGCTTCCATGGACTTCATGGAAGAGGACCTGCCATTGCCTCAGGAATTAAATTGGCCAACCCCGATCTTAGTGTGTGGCTCGTCACCGGTGATGGTGATTCCATGGCGATCGGCGGTAACCATTTCATTCATCTCCTGCGCAGAAACATTGATATCAAGATCCTTCTTTTCAATAATAAAATTTACGGTCTTACCAAAGGTCAGTATTCGCCTACCACACCAAAGGGCAGTATTACCAAGTCATCTCCCGACGGTACTATTGAAGATCCTTTCCTGCCTGGTGAACTTGCCATGGGAGCACAGGGAAATTTCTTTGCCCGCGTGGTAGACAATGATCTTGAAATGATGAAGGATGTATTTATACAGGCAGCTCGACATAAAGGAACCGCACTGATAGAAGTATTACAGAATTGCGTCATTTTTAATGATCATATACATGCTGAAATAACCAGTAAAGAACTCAGGGCGGAAAATCAGATCTATCTTGAACACGGGAAGCCTATGCTCTTTGGAAAAAATAAGGAATTAGGACTGGTTCAGGATGGAACCCGCTTTAAAGTGGTAAAAATTGGTGAAAACGGTGTGCGGTTGGAAGATATATTAGTTCATAATGCACTGGACCACGACGACACCAAGGATTATATGCTGGTTAGAATGAGCCTGCCTCACTACCCTATCGCCATGGGCGTGATCCGGTCATGCGAACTCGATGTCTATGAAGACTTACTGTATAAACAAATAAATGCTGCTAAATTAGAATCGAAAATCAAATCGGTGGACGATCTCCTGATCAGCGGCAATACATTTTCAATTTAATGCCTGAAGGCATTGGGTATTGAAGATAATTGGCTAAATTTCATGAGTTAATCTTCAGGAAAACATGGCCAAAAAAGTTGAAGAAAGTCACATAGAAACCTACTATTTTTCCGATACTTCCTTTAATCTGCTGATGCAGAACCGTATTCGCAAGGTATTGGTAATTTGTAGCAGCTACGATTTTTTCATGCTTGAAGAGGATGGACGTATTGACGAACAGATTTTTAATGAATATGTCTCCCTGAATCTCAGGTACCCGCCTGTATTCATTCACGCAGATTCAGCCAAAAAGGCAATGAAAATTTTGGAGCATGACAGGATCGACCTGATCATTGAAATGCTCAGCATCGGTGATGTCGATACCTTTGCCTTAGCCAGGCAACTGAAAGAAAAGCATCCGCAAATACCCATCGTGGTACTGACACATTTCTCCAGGGAGGTATCGCTTAAACTCGAAAATGAGGACCTCAGCGCCATTGATTATGTATTCTGCTGGTTGGGGAACAGCGATTTACTACTGGCAATAATCAAGCTGATCGAAGACAGGATGAATGCCGACTTCGATATTCAGGAAGTAGGCGTTCAGGCTATTTTGCTCATCGAAGACTCAGTTCGGTATATTTCAGCTTTTCTGCCGGTTTTATACAAAGTGGTACTCGAACAATCGATGGAATTTATGAAAGAAGCCCTGAATGAGCATCAGAAAATGCTCCGGCGCCGGGGCCGTCCAAAAATTTTACTTACCCAGAATTATACAGATGCCCTGGAAATCTACCGCAAATTCAGGCACAACATTATGGGCATTATTTCTGATGTAAGCTTTAAAAGGACATCTAACCGGAAAGATCCTAAGATCCTTGGAGGAATTGAGCTCTGCAGGTTAGTAAAATCTGAAGACAGGAATATTCCCTTTCTTCTGCAATCATCCGACTTATCGAATGAGCAATATGCCATTGAGTTTGGGACCGGCTTCCTGCACAAATATTCCAAAAACCTGTCAAACGACCTGAAAGACTATATCCTTAGAAATTTCGGCTTTGGCGAGTTTATCTTCCGGCATCCCGAAACACTTGAAGAGTATTGCGTTGCAGCTAATCTGCGTGATCTGCAGCAACTTATCATGACTGTACCCGATGACATTCTCATCTACCATACTCAACGCGATGATATTTCCAAATGGCTCAATGCGCGTGCCCTCTTCCCAATTGCTCAAATATTCAAACCTGCCAAACTCGAAGATTTCAAATCACTTGAAGACGTTAGAAAATACATTTATAAAGCTATATCAAGTTTCCGCACCAGTAAGGCCAAAGGCGTGATTGCAGAATTCGACAGACACCTGTATGATGAATATGTCGGCTTTTCCAGGATTGGTGAAGGATCCATCGGTGGAAAGGCCAGAGGACTTGCATTTTTCAATAGTTTCCTGAATACCAATCAATTCTTCGATAAATTCAAGGATGCTAAAATTGCCATTCCTCATACGGTTGTGCTCAGTACCGAGGTGTTTGATGAGTTTATGCAGGAAAATGACCTGTACCATCTGGTTGTTTCAGGTTTGACCGATGATGCGATTTTAAAAGTTTTTGTAAATGCACGTTTACCGGAACATATTTATCAGGACCTTGGAACAATTATCCTGCAGGCATGCAACCCCATTGCGGTGCGCTCCTCGAGTAAACTCGAAGATTCTTATTATCAACCCTTTGCCGGCATTTATAATACTTACATGATACCCGTGGTACCGGTAAAAGCACTGGCTATCCGCATGCTTGAAACAGCTATCAAATGCGTGTATGCTTCCGTCTTTTTTAAAGCCAGTAAAGCTTATGCATTGGCTACATCCAACCTGATCGACGAGGAGAAAATGGGTATCATTATCCAGGAAGTATGCGGAAAACAACACGGCGATCGCTTTTACCCTACCATATCAGGTGTAGCACGATCGATCAATTTCTATCCGATAAGTCCCGAAAAAGCCGATGATGGTATTGCCACCATTGCATTCGGTTTGGGAAAGCTTATTGCAGAAGGGGGTGTTGGTCTTCGTTTTTCTCCCAGGTACCCTCGGAAAATAATGCAATTATCCAATCCCGATCTGGCCGTTAAATCTACCCAGAAGTACTTCTATGCATTGGATATGAACCCTGACAAGTTCATTCCCTCCCCGGACGACAAGGTTAATTTGCTTAAACTGGCCATTCAGGATGCTGAATCCGATGGCACCCTTAATCTTGCTGCTTCGGTTTACGACCATGAGAACAACATGATCCGCGACGGATTTGATTCCCCCGGGAAAAAAATCATTACATTTTCTAATGTGCTTACCAACGGAAGTTTTCCATTAGCCGAAATCGTGGATAATCTTTTGCAATTAGGACAACAGGCTATGAATAATCCGGTAGAAATAGAATTTGCCGTGGATACAGATAGCACCGGTAAGACACTGCAATACTTTAATTTGCTGCAAATCCGCCCTATTGTTGTCAATGAACAAAGCATAAACTCCAGAATCGAGAAGATAAATAGCGAGGAGGTAATTATTTATTCCGAAAAAGCGCTGGGTAATGGCATTTACTCCAGTATCTCAGATGTAGTATATGTAAAGCCCGAAACTTTCAAACCTGCCGATAGCATGAAAATTGCACAAGAATTGGAAAAGATCAACGAGCAATTTGTACGGGAGCAGCGTCCTTATTTATTGGTTGGCCCGGGTCGCTGGGGTTCCAGTGATCCATGGCTTGGAATCCCCATTAAATGGGCACATATCTCCGCTGCACGGGTTATTGTGGAATCAGGCCTCGAACATTTCCGGGTTGATCCAAGTCAGGGTACACACTTCTTTCATAACCTCACCACCTTTGGCGTAGGTTACCTTACTGTGAACCCCTTTATGCATGATGGGATCTTTAATGTTGATTTCCTTAACGATCAATCATCTGCCTATGAAACCCAGTTCCTGAGACATATCAGATTTAAGAAGCCTATGAAGATTGAAATCGACGGGAAAACGAATAAGGCGGTGGTTTACAAGCCGTCATAGCTGTTAGCTATTAGCCATTAGCCTTTAGCTAACGTCCAATGGCTAAAGGCTAAAAGCTTTATATTAAATTAGTGAAATACTAATAGCGGAATACTCGTGTGATAAAACAACTTCTTGGTAATGTTGGGCCTGAAGAGCTTATCGACAATAGTCTTACGATGAGCCGTAAGTGACAGGATATTGATGCTTTTATCACGGATCAGCTGATCCAGATCATCCAGCAGGGTTCTCTGGCTGATAAAACGATACGTTACCTGGGTTTTACCGTATGATTTCCTGAAATACTCCATCAGACCTTCCATTTTAACCTTGTCCCACGATTTCGGATCATCGCCGATATGCACACAATGTACATCCAGGTCAAGCTGATCCGTAAGATTCATGAGACTTTTGAGAGTATGAAAATCAGATTCGTCAAAATCAGTCACATACAATACATTTTTAACATTTTTCTCCCCGACAAATGTATATTTCTCAGGAATGGCCAGAATGGGGTATGCGATCCGGTTAATGACAGAAGCAGTAACACTCCCCATGATTGACCCAACCCCGGTCCCCTTCCCCTTGGTTCCCATGATTACTATATCCGGTACATAGCTTTCGCTGAAGCGAATTATTTCATCTTCAGGAACACCCGGGGCAATTTCATAGCTGAATTTCACATCTGGCATACCACATTCCTTCACATAATCCCTGAGGCTCTTAATGAAACTTTCAATGGTTTCTTTTTCACTTTCCTCCAGATTGGTAGTAACCTCCTCCCTGAGTTGAGACTGTGTTTGAACAGCACCTGCCAATTCAATAAGGTCAAAAGCCGGAGAATAATAAGTATGAAAAAGCTTTATTTCAGCCCCCAATTTGGTTCCAATTTTAATGGCAAACCTGCAGGCAAATCTGGAACATTCGGAATAATCAACCGGAACAAGGATCCTTCTAATCTTTTGCTCACCGGCAGATGTGTAGGAAATAGAGTCTGTAGCATTCATGGTACGAACATATTAAAAGATGAAAAGCAAGTACAATTTACAAAAAAAAGAGATGGTTTGCAAATGCCTTTCAAAATATCGGATGTGTATAATTTTCCGAACAGAACAGTATATCTCATTGGAATAGTTTTGGATTAATATTTTAATTTTGGAATATAACATCAAACGTACCGGATGAATGCTGAAACTTTTTAAGAACATTGACCGCAAGGATTACAGGCCCAAATACGGTGGATTGGAAATCATTAAATATATTGGTCCGGGTCTGTTGGTAACCGTAGGATTCATCGATCCGGGAAATTGGGCATCTAATCTAGCTGCCGGAGCAGATTTTGGGTACTCACTCCTGTGGGTGATTACCCTGTCGACTATTATGCTTATTTTGTTGCAACACAATGTAGCTCATTTAGGAATTGTTACAGGACTTTGTCTTTCTGAGGCTGCCTCTATTTACATAAAACCCTTCTGGTCAAGAACTATACTTACTTCAGGAATGATGGCATCCGTTTCGACTTCACTTGCCGAGATCCTTGGGGGAGCAATTGGCCTTCAAATGTTGTTTAAAATACCCCTAAGGGCGGGAGCACTGCTGGTTACACTGTTCGTTCTGCTCATGCTGTATACCAATTCATATAAAATGATTGAAAAATGGATAATTGCATTTGTTTCAATTATTGGCCTGTCTTTCCTGTATGAACTCTCCCTGGTGAACATCGATTGGAACAACGCTATTGCCGGGTGGGTTGAGCCAACCTTCCCGAAAGGATCCATTATTATTATTATGAGCGTTTTGGGGGCGGTGGTGATGCCCCACAATTTGTTTCTCCATTCTGAGATTATCCAAAGCCGGCAATGGAACCTAAAAGACAAAAATACCATAAAAAAGCAGCTGAATTATGAATTTCTCGATACACTCCTGTCTATGTTCATTGGATGGGTAATAAATAGTTGTATAATAATATTGGCTGCTGCAACATTCTTTAAAACAAGTACTCTGGTTTCTGATCTTGCACAGGCAAATCAACTATTGGCACCCCTGATGGGAAATCATGCGGTTGTAGTTTTTGCTGTAGCTCTTTTATTTGCAGGTGTGTCATCAACCATTACTTCAGGAATGGCTGCCGGAAGTATCTTCTCGGGTATGTATAAAGAGCCCTATGATATTAAGGATAATCACTCACGTTTGGGTGTGGCCCTGTCACTAATCATTGCTTTAGTAATAATATTTCTTATATCTAGCCCTTTCCGGTGGCTGATCTTATCCCAGATGTTTTTAAGCATTCAACTTCCGTTCACAATTTTTGCACAGGTATACCTGACCTCATCTGGTAAAGTGATGGGTGAATACAAGAACACCAGCTTTTCAAAATTCACGCTGTATACCCTGGGGGGAATTATTAGTCTGTTAAATATTGTATTGTTTATAAGTTTTCTCATATAATCAAGTCAATTTAGTGCTTACGCGAAAAATATGATTGTTTTAGAGTATCACAATTGAATAATTTGCATATTTTCGATCCCGAATATTCATGATGTTCTTATTATTTACCCATGGGTAATGAAAAAACCGCGATAATAATCGGGGCAGGAATTGGCGGGATCACTACCGCTATATTCCTGGCTAAAAATGGTTACAAGGTCAGCGTGTATGAAAAAAACGCCACTCCCGGCGGACGTTGCGGGCAAATGATCCGTGATGGGCACAGGTTTGACCTGGGTGCTACAATTTATCTAATGCCGGAAGTTTACAGGAAGGTTTTTCAATCATTGGGTATTTCACCGGAGGAAAGCTTCGAATCGGTGCCTCTTACAACACTTTATACAGTTTATTTTGACGATGGCGCTCAAATTGCATTTACCACCGATAAAGACAAATTAAAAGAGCAGTTGGAAGATCTCGAAAAAGGCAGCTTTGAGAAATCACAGGTCTTACAGAAAGAAGGGTACCAGCTTTTTCAACTTGCTATGGATAGGCTTATCGGACGAAATTTCTATCATCTGTTTGATTTTATTACCCTTAAAAATGCACTGCTTTTGTTGAAGCTTAAAACCCATATCCGGCATGTTACTTATATCCGCCGATTTTTCAGGCACCAACACCTGCAGACTGCCTTTACCTTCCAAAATATCTATGTAGGTCAGAATCCTTACACTGCCCCAGCCCTGTTTTCGATGATACCTGCGGCAGAACTCACTGAAGGTTCGCTATTCCCTGTTGGCGGCATGTTCAGCGTTACCAGGAAACTGGTTTCAATGGCCGAAAACCTGGGTGTCCGTTTTAGTTATGATCAGCCGGTTATTAAGATTAAAACCGAGAATAAACGGGCTGCTGGTATTGTTTTACAAAATGGCAGCATCATCAGGGCATCGGTTATTGTCGCCAATGCCGATCTTCCGTATGTTTACAGGGAATTGTTGCCCGAAAAGAGTATTTCCAGACGAATTGACAAACTGAAATACAGCTGCTCGGCCATTGTATTACACTGGGGACTTGATAAAATGTATCCGGAACTGGGTCATCACAGCGTTTTCCTATCCGGAGACTATCGCGCTAATCTCGACAAAATTTTTAAGGAACAATCTTTGTCGGAAAATCCAAGTTTTTACATTCATGCCCCTGTCCGATCTGACCTCACGGCGGCACCTGCTGGACATGATACCCTGTCGGTGGTAATCCCTGCAGGGCACCTCGATGAACGGCGTGATCAAAACTGGAATGAATTAAAGAACAAAGCCAGAACAGCTGTGATTAACCGGTTAAAGGAACAGGGAATTACCGATATTGAAGAGCATATCAAATTCGAAATCTGCTACCTTCCCCAAACCTGGGAAAGCCTGTTTAATCTGTCGAAAGGCGCTACCTTCGGAAGTCTCGGCCATAATATTTTTCAGATGGGTTACTTCAGACCCCATAACAAGCATAACCGATACCGCAACTTATATTTTACCGGAGGCAGCACCCACCCAGGCAATGGTATACCTCTTGTTTTACTTTCAGCCCAGCTCACTTCAGAGCGAATAATCAAAGAAAATCAACATGAATGAGCAATATCTGACCCTATTCAATAAAATCGATTTCAACAAGATAATTGAGCATCCCAATATTCTTATTGCGGCGGCTTTTTGGGAAGAGGATCGCTATTTTGCGGCAAGAACCTGTTACAAGTATATGCGGGCCATTGACGATCTGATTGACTGCCATAAATCGATACATTCAATAATTGCTGAAGACGAAAAGAAGCAGTTCATAGACAAAGTACATGACTGGATAGCCATGGCCATGGAGGCCGGGAATAATCATCCCGAAAAACACGAATTGCTGGATACCATCAGAAATTTTCATATCCCAATATGGCCTTTAGAAGCTTTTGCCAAGTCCATGATCTATGACATTGATCACAACGGATTCAGTACCGTGAACGATTTTCTTGAATATTCCCAGGGTGCTTCAGTGGCACCTGCATCGATCTTCGTACACCTGAACGGGCTGACAAAACTTAATGATGAATATTGCCCACCTGCCTTTGATGTCAAGGCAACTGCCACACCATGTGCCATTTTCAGTTATTTGGTGCACATTATCAGGGATTTTCAGAAAGACCAGCTCAACAACCTGAATTACTTTGCTGATGATGCCATGGCCACCAACGGATTAACGGCAGCTGATTTGAGAAAGATTGCTGAAGGAGGTTCAATCCCCTTAGGGTTCCGGAATATGATCGGGACTTATTGCAGCCTGGCTGACACAAACCGCAAAGCTACCTTTCAGATTATTGAACAAATTGCCCCACTGCTCGAACCCAGGTACCGGTTAAGCCTGCAGATTATCTTCAACCTTTACCTGATGGTGTATGAAAGGATCAACATTGAGCATGGAAACTTTACAGCAAAAGAGTTGAATCCTACTCCGGAAGAAATAAAGAAGCGTGTTTACGAGACCATTATTGGGTTGAAAGAATAGAAAACTTATTAGAGTTCTTTAACAGGTCACCCCTACGGGGTTTAATTATGATTCACAATCGGTTTTCTACAAACAGGTCGCACCTAAGGCGCTCCCCTTTATATAGAAAAGGCATTATGACGATAATACATTAGCCACGTAGTGGCGACCTGTGTATTATTGCACCTTTGTGTATACAGCAGTTACGTGGTCAATCACTCCGCTGCCATCATCAACGGTATAGGTCCAATTAATTTTCTGATAATTAGAGGAGATAATCCCTGAACCGGAGATTTCATATCCCCCTTCTGCGGTTTGATTATTAACAATCAGGCTCATGCCTGAAACTGTTGCATATACTGGAGCATTAATGCCATAAAAGTTGTCGATAATTAAACCGTTATCATTATCCGGATCAGGAGATAGGGTTACGGAATAGACCGAGCTTGTAGATTTTCTATATATTTCACTGGTTTCATCACAGCTCCACCCCCCTTCGAGTTTGGCTACAGTGGCATTTACACCCAACAAATCATCTGCTACTTCACAGGAATTCAATATCCAAAACAAGCTCATTATGAAGAACAGAACTCCTGAAAATTTATTCTTCCTGAAGGTAACTTTCATCTTATTTTTTTTTAAGAATTTCATGATAATCTTTTCTTACATCCTAAATCCTAATGCCTAGTGCCTAATGCCTATTATAATATTTACCTCCAAAACTATGCCAAATTCACAGCAATGTATTATTTTCGACAATATATTGATTTCCTATTTACGAAATTCACCTGTCCTAAGTTCGAAAATTAATCCATTAATAAACGAAATATGAAAACAAGCAGAATTACACTTATAGTAGTTGTAGCTATAGTATTAATCTTGGTTCTCAGAGGATGTGGCGGATATAACAAGCTCGTCTCTTTACGCGAACAGGTAAACCGTGACTGGTCGAATGTTGAAAATGTGTACCAGCGACGTGCAGACCTGATCCCCAATTTAGTGAACACGGTGAAAGGCTACGCCGCACATGAACAGGAAACCTTTACCAAAGTGGTGGAAGCAAGATCAAAAGCTACTCAGGTTACCATCGATGCAGCCAATATGACAGCGGAAGATCTTAAACGATTTCAGGCTGTACAGGGTGAAGTCAGTTCAGCATTATCGCGACTGCTAGCTATAGCCGAGAGTTATCCTGATCTGAAGGCCAACCAGAATTTTCTTGAATTGCAATCTCAGCTTGAAGGTACTGAAAACCGTATTGCCGTTGAACGACGGAAATTTAACGAAACTGCCAATGCCTATAATATAGCCATAAAACAGTTCCCCACAGTGATATTTGCAGGATGGTTTGGTTTTAAAGAAAGGCCATACTTTGAAGCCGAAGCCGGATCAGAAAAAGTTCCCGAAGTAAAGTTCTAACCTGAAAATAAATGAAGGCATCTGTATTTTTCACACCCGAAGGAAGGAAACTTATTGAACAGGCCATTGCTGAGGCGGAACATGATACATCAGGAGAGATCAGGGTGCATGTTGAAACTTCTTTTACCGGGGATATTCTTGACCGCGCCGCAACAGTTTTTGCCCGGTTGAAGATGCATAGGACCAAACTTCGCAATGGCGTGCTGATTTTTTTTGCCATTGAAAACAAGCAGTTTGCTATAATAGGTGATACCGGTATCAATCAACTTGTCCCGGATAATTTCTGGAATGATATCAAAACTGTTATGGAAACCCATTTCAGAAATTCAGAGTTTGCCTTAGGCCTGTCGATAGGTGTAAGAATGGTGGGGGAACACCTGAAGAAACACTTTCCATTTCAAAAAGACGATGCCAATGAGCTTTCCAATGAAATCACCTTTGATACTACTGAATAACAATTATTTACATCCTTTTCATATGCGTTTTATCAAACTTATACTATTGTCCCTGCTGATTTCACTTCGTGTTTGCGGTCAGCAATTTCCGGAACCTATGGTGCCTTTAAGGCTTGTTAATGATTTTACCGGTTTGCTATCTGAACAGCAACAAATCGAGTTGAACAATAAGCTGCTTGCCTTCAATAATGAAACCTCAACCCAGATTTATGTGGTGACCTTCGATAGTCTTCAGGGTTTTGATATTGCCGACTTTGGTGCCCGGCTGGGCGAGAAATGGGGTATTGGTCAGCAAGGCAAAAACAATGGCATATTGGTATTGGTAAGTCCGGCCATTCGTCGTGTTACTATACAAACCGGTTACGGAGTTGAGGGGGTTGTGACAGATCAGCTTTCCCGCAGAATCATCGAAACAGCAATCAATCCTTATTTTAAAGCAGGCAACTATTATGCCGGTCTCGATTCCGCCACCAATGTATTGATGTCACTTACAATCGGCGAGTATAAGGCAGACGATTATATGAAGGGTAATAAAAAAGACAGTGTTCCCGTGGCGGGTATCATCATTCTAATCATTTTCTTTTTAGTTTTCTCCAGCGTGTTTCGTGCCCGCCGAAGGTTTTACTCTCCCACACGCTCTGTACCGTGGTGGCTGTTGGGAGCTGGCGGTGCCGGTAACAGTGGCTGGGGCAATTTTACTTCGGGCAGTGGCAGTTTCGGTGGGGGCGGAGGCGGCTTTGGTGGTTTCGGTGGTGGCGGTGGCGGAAGCTTTGGCGGAGGTGGCGCAAGCGGGGGATGGTAAGTCAGATGAAAGATTCAAGATTTAACACGAAGGTTTCAAATTGTTTTTCTATTGCCTAGTGCCTGGTGCCTAATGCCTGAATAGAATGAGAAACTTGTTAGTGATAATTTTACTAGTTGCATTTCATCTGTCTATGAAATCTCAGGATGCTGATACTTCGCGGTTATCACTGGTATTTGCCGGGGATATTATGGGGCACGTCGAACAGATCACAGGTGCCTGGGATCCAACGATCAACGGATATAATTATGAGCCCTCTTTCCGATATGTTCAATCGTATATTGAAAAAGCTGATATTGCGATCGCGAATCTTGAAGTTACACTGGCAGGTCCACCTTACAAAGGATATCCGCAGTTCTCTAGTCCCGATGCCCTTGCCATAGCTGCCCGAGATGCCGGGTTTGATGTTTTTATTCAGGCAAACAACCATGCACTCGACCGTAGTCAGACAGGTTTT
>Ga0315284_10002925_pt1 | contig 24307 bp, 22 predicted proteins | sample YL17G09_16_MG_FD_203696 | JGI IMG/M metagenome (GOLD analysis project Ga0315284, IMG submission 203696) | Sediment microbial communities from Yellowstone Lake, YNP, Wyoming, USA - YL17G09_16 | ecosystem: Environmental > Aquatic > Freshwater > Lake > Sediment | place: USA: Wyoming | collected...
CTGTTCGACCCGGAGCTCGTGCGCACGATCGGCATGCTGCCGATGGAGTACCTGTACTTCTACTACTACCGCGACCGCGCCGTGCAGCACATCATCGAGTCGGGCGGTTCCCGCGGCGAGCAGATCCTCGCCCTGAACGACCGGCTGTGGTCGGCGCTCCGCGAGCGGATCGATGCAGGCGACCTCCCTGGGGCACGTGCCGCTTGGGATACCGCACTCGAGACCCGCGGCGCGACGTATTTCGCGCGCGAGCGAGGCGAGGAGGTGGGCGACGAGACCATGGCACCGGCCGCGAACGAGGACATGTTCGAGGGCGACGGCTACGAGGGCCTGGCAACGGCCGTCATGATGGCCGCCACGCAGCGCCTGCGGGTCCCGCTCATCCTGAACGTCCCGAACCGCGGCGCCATCCCGTGGATGCTCGACGACGACGTGGTCGAGGTCACATGCATGACCGATCAGCACGGCGCGTCGCCGCTCGCGCAGGGGTCGCTCTCCGAACACGCACGCGCGCTCCTCGAGCCGGTGAAGATCTACGAGCGGCTCACGGTCGAAGCGGCGGTGACCGGCTCCCACACGGCCGCGCTGAAGGCCCTCATGGCCCATCCGCTGGTCGGCTCGTACCCGCTCGCGAGGTCGCTGCTCGACGACTACCTATCGGCGCACGCCGAGTTCCTCGGCTATGTCGGGTAGGCCCGCGCAGCAGGCATCGAGCGGCTCCGCGCGCTAGCCTCTCGCCGACGCCCATGGCAGACGTGGAGGCCGCGCGCCGCGCGCTCGAGGAAGCCCTCGGCCCCGCCGAGGTCCTGTCCGAACCGCTCGCCCTGCTCCTGTACGCCCGCGACTCCTCGATGGTGGAGGGCGGCTGTGCGCTCGTCGCCTTCCCGCGCAAGGTCGAGGACATCGTCGCGTGCGTACGGATCGCCGCCGAGCACGGCCTGTCGGTAGTGCCGCGCGGCTCGGGCACCGGCCTGGCCGGCGCCGCGACCCCGGTCGGCGAGGCGCTCGTCGTCGTGACGACGAAGATGAACCGCATCCTCGAGATCCGGCCGGAGGACCGCCTCGCATGGGTCGAGCCGGGCGTCCTGAACCTCGACCTCGCGGACGCGCTCACCCCCCACGGTTTCACCTACGCGCCCGATCCGTCGTCACAGGCGACCTGCTCGATCGGCGGCAACGTGACCACGAACGCCGGAGGTCCGCACTGCCTCGCCTACGGGGTCACGTCGAACCACGTGCTCGCGGTCGACGTCGTGCTACCCGACGGCACGGTCGAACGGCTCGGCGCCGAGGGGCCGGAGGCGGCCGGGTACGATCTGCGCGGCCTGATGGTCGGCTCCGAGGGCACCCTCGGGATCGTCGCGGCCGTCTGCGTTCGCCTCACGCCGCTGCCGCAGGCCGTACGCACGATGCTGCTCGACTTCGAGACCGCCGAGGACTGCGCGGCGACCGTCTCCGCGATCATCGCTAGCGGCGTCGTGCCGGCCGCCGTCGAGATGATGGACCAGGGCATCGTGATCGCGGCCGAGAACTTCGCCCATGCCGGCTACCCGACCGACGCCGCGGCGATCCTGATCGTCGAGGTCGACGGCAACAACGCCACGGTGCAGGCTCAGGCTGCGGTGGTCGAGGCCTCCGCGCGCGCGAACCGCGTGCGGAGCGTTCGCGTCGCCGCCGACGAGGCCGAGCGCGCGCTGCTCTGGAAGGGACGCAAGAGCGCCTTCGGCGCCGTCGCGCAGATCGCGCCCCACTACCACCTGCACGACTGCACGGTTCCGCGGACGAAGCTCGCCGAGGTTCTCTCGGGCATCTACGCGATCGCCAAACGCCACGACCTCACCGTCACGAACGTGTTCCACGCCGGCGACGGCAACCTGCACCCGCTGCTCTCGTTCGACCGGCGCGCCCCGGGCACGCTCGAGCGCGTGCTGAAGGCCTCCGAGGAGATCGTGCGCCTTTGCGTCGACGCCGGCGGGGCGCTCTCCGGAGAGCACGGCATCGGCCTCGAGAAGCGCGCCTTCATGTCGCTCGTGTACTCCGAGGAGGACCTCGCGGCGCAGGCGTGCGTCCGCGCGGTGTTCGACCCGGCGGGCCTGCTGAACCCGCACAAGGTGCTGCCCGAGGACGCGAGGTGCGCCGAACTCGCGATGCTCCAAGGGATGGACGCGGCCAAGGCCGCGGCGGACATGCCGGAGGGATCGTGGATCTGATCCACCCGCACGGCAAGGCCGACGTCGTCGAGGCGCTCGTCGAGGCGACCGAGCTCCGCCGCCGTGTGCTCGTCGTCGGCGGCCGGCGGCACATGGACAAGGGCAACCCGTGCGAGGTCGACGCCGAGCTGTGGACGACCATGCTCGACGGGCTCGTCTACTACGAGCCGGCGGAGATGGTCGCCGTCGTCGAGGCCGGGATGCGCGTCAGTGACCTCCAGCGGATGCTCGCCGAGGGCGGGCAGGAGTGGCCGGTCGACGCGCCGGATGACGCGACCGTCGGCGGTGTGATCGCGGCCGCGACGAGTTCGCCTCGGCGCCTGTCGGTCGGCGCCGTCCGCGACACGGTGCTGGAGCTCGAGTTCGTCACCGGTGACGGCCGGTTCCTGCGGAGCGGCGCACGGACCGTGAAGAACGTGAGCGGGTACAACATGCATCGGTTGCTCACCGGCTCGCTGGGCACGCTGGGCGTGATCGTGCAGGTCGCGATGAAGCTCCGCCCGCTCCCGGCCGCGCGGCGCACGGTATGGTTCGCCGGTGGTCTCGACCGGGCGCGCGCGTTGCTCGACGCGGTGCCGACGCCCGCGGCGGTGCTGGCGGGACCAGACGTCGTGGAGCTCCGTCTGGAGGGCTGGCCGGAGCAGGTCGAAACCGAGGCAAGGAGGGCGGCCGAGGTCGCCGATCCGGTCGACGTCTCTGAGGACGCGCCGTTCCCGTCGCAGTTGCCGTGGGAGGACCACCCGGTCGTCGCCGAGGTCGCCGTGCCGCCTTCGAAGCTCCCGGATGTGCTGGCCGTCGCGGGCGATGCATGGGGGGCGCTCGCCGGCGTGGGCCTCGCGTGGGTCGGGCTCGACTCGCCCGACGGCCCGCTCGATGTCCTGCGGGCGCGGGCCCGCGCGGCCGGCGGCATCGCGCCCGTCGTGAAGGGCCCCGGCGGGCTCGGCGCCGACGCACCGCCCGCCAGGGAGATCCACCGCCGCCTGAAAGCGATCTTCGATCCGGCCGGAGTGCTCGCCCCCGGTCGGTCCTGGGGCGGGATCTGATGTCCGGCCCGCGCGGCGCCGGCGGCGACCTCCCCCTCGGCGCGGAAATGCCGGAGGGCGTGCGATTCGTCGGGCCGGTCCCCGGCCTGGTGTCGGGCTGGAAGGGCCGAGACTTCCCGGCCGACGAGGATCTGAACATGTGCGTCGCGTGCGGTCTCTGCCTCCCCCACTGCCCGACCTACCGCCTGACCGGCGAGGAGCCGGCGTCGCCGCGCGGGCGTATCGCCGCGATGCGCCTCGTCGGCGAAGGGCGCGCCGGCGTCGACGAGACGTTCGCGCACTTCATGGACCTCTGCCTCACGTGCCGCGCGTGCGAGGACGTCTGCCCCTCGCACGTCCCGTACGGACGGATGATGGAGCGTGCCCGTGTCCAGACCGAGCCGCTCCACTCGCGCCGCACGCGGCTCCTGCTGTGGCTCGGCCTCGACGTCGCGCTTCCCCGCAAGGAGCTGCTGTGGCTCGCGGCCGCGTTCCAGCCGCTCGCGACGCCGTTCCTCCCGAGGCGCGTGCGCGCGCTCGTGCCGGAACGGGGCGAGCTGCTCGCGCGGCTCCCGGGAACGACCGAGCCTCAAGGCGAAGCGCGCGGCACCGTCGCCGTGCTCTCCGGCTGCGTCCAGGACCGCTGGTACCGGAGCGCGAACCGCGCCACGATCCGCGTGCTCGCGCGCAACGGCTGGCGCGTCGTCGTTCCTCCGAAGCAGGCCTGCTGCGGTGCGCTCGCGGCCCACTACGGGCGCCTCGACACGGCGCGCGAGCAGGCGGAGCAGACCATCCGCGCGTTCCAGGGTCACGACCGCATCGTCGTGAACGGAGCCGGGTGCGGAGCCCACATGAAGGAGTACGGCGACCTGCTCGGCACCGACGAGGCGAGGGCGTTCTCGGCGAAGGTCCGCGACCTGATGGAGTTCCTCCACGAGGAGGGCGTGGACCCGCCGTCCGGCGGCCTCGGCTCGGACTTCACGACCACACGGGTCGCCTACCACGACGCGTGTCACGCGCTCCGCGCGCAGGGCATCCGGGAACAGCCCCGTGCGATCCTCCGGTGGATCCCCGGCCTCGAGCTCGTCGACATCCCGAACGGCGACCGCTGCTGCGGCGCGGCCGGTCTCTACAACGTCCTGCAGCCGGAGATGTCCGGCGAGCTGATGCGGCAGAAGGCCGAGGCGATCGCCTCGACGGGGGCCACGATCGTCGCTTCCGCGAACCCCGGGTGCACGATGCAGATCTCCGCCGGACTGCGCGCGATCGGCAAGGACGTCGAGGTCCTCCACCCGGTCGAGATCCTCGACCGAGCGTACCGGGCGGAAGCGCGACCGTGAACGAGACGCCTGCCGTCGGCCCGATCGACCCGCTCAAGATCCCGCGCTTCGCCGGGCCTTCGACGTTCGCGCGGCTTCCGCGGCGCGACGAGGTCGAGCGGTGCGACGTGGCCATCGTCGGGGTGCCGTTCGACTCGGGGGTCACGTTCCGGCCGGGGGCGCGTTTCGGACCGATCGCGATCCGTCAGGCGTCACGCCTGCTGCGCACCCATCACCCCGGGCTCAACGTCGAGCCTTTCGGCGACCAGCAGGTTACCGACGCGGGCGACATCGCGTGCAACCCCTTCGACATCGCGGAGGCGATCTCGCAGATCGAAGCCGGTGCGAACGAGGTGCTCGGTCACAGCCGGCGCTTCGTCGCCCTCGGCGGGGACCACACGGTGGCCCTACCGCTCCTCCGAGCGGTCGCGCGGGCCCACGGGCCCGTCGCGTTGCTGCACTTCGACGCGCACCTCGATACGTGGGACACGTACTTCGGCGCCGCGTACACGCACGGGACGCCGTTCCGTCGCGCATGGGAGGAAGGCCTCCTGCTCGAGGAAGGCTCGATGCACGTCGGGATCCGCGGCCCGCTGTTCTCGCGACAGGACCTCACCGACGACGATCGGTTCGGGTTCCGCATCGTGACGGCGATGGACCTCGAGGAGGCCGGCGTCGCGGAGATCGCAGCTCGAGCCCGTTCGCGGGTCGGCGACGCGCCGCTCTACGTATCGGTGGACATCGACGTGCTCGATCCGTCGGCCGCGCCGGGCACCGGGACTCCCGAGGCGGGAGGGCTCACCAGCCGAGAGCTGCTCGGGATCCTGCGTGGATTGCGCGGGCTGCGACTCGTCGCGGCTGACCTGGTGGAGGTCGCTCCGCCCTTCGACCATGCGGAGGTCACCGCCATCGCCGCATCACACGTCGCCTACGAGCTGGTCGCGCTGTGCGCGACGGCGGAGCAGGGAGCGTGACCGCCGGGCGCTCGGGCTGAGCTGCTCGAGGCTCACACGAGCCCCCGCTCGGCCAGACGCTGTGCGATGCGCTCACGGAGCAGCCGCTCGACGTCCGCGCGCCGCTGCGGGCGCGTCTCGGCCACGACGCGGATCGCGACCACGCCGTCGCCGGCCGTCTCCACTCCGAGGACGGTCGGCCCGTCCATCACCCACTCCTTCACCTGCGGCTCCTGCCTGAGCTGCTCGAAGAGCTCCTCGAGGATGCCGCGCGCCTGCTCGAGGTCCTGACCGTACGCGACCCGGGCATCGACGATCGCACGCGCCCACCCGCGCGACCGGTTGCTCACCACCTGGATGTTCCCGTTCGGAACGATGTTGAGCGTGCCGTCGTACGCGCGCAGCGCGGTGGCCCGCAGCGTGAACCACTCGACCCGGCCGGCCACGGGGTTGGCCGTCGTCCGCACCTCGATGCTGTCCCCGACCCCGAACTGGTTCTCGAGCAGGATGAAGAAGCCCGTGAGGCCGTCCTTCACGATGCTCTGCGCGCCGAAGCCCAGCGCGACGCCGGCGATCCCGGCGCTCGCGATCAGCGGCGCGAGGTCCACGTGCAGGTAGCTGAGAGCGATCAGCACGGCGATCGTCCACACGACCACGACGACCGTGGCCGACAGCGCGTGGGCGAGTGTCGCCGCTCGCTGGAGGTTCCCGGCCTGCGACGGGCTCGGCGCCTGCTCGAGCTTGTGCCGGAACCGACCGACGACGACCCGCAGCAAGACGGTCACGGCGACCGCGACGCCGACCGTGATCAGGATCGGCGCTCCCGTGTCGACCCACCACGAGGAGCGGTTCTCGGTTGCGGCCAGCAGCGCTTGCACGGCAGCCATTCAGTCAGAGAACCGCTCGTGCGTCAAAGGGAGGGGCCCCGGGGCCGTCCCGAGCGCGGACCCCTTCCCGCTACCGCGACATCGCTTCCTCGAGCGCCCGGCGGACGATCACCTTCGCGAGCTCACGCCGGTACTCTGCGCTTCCGAACACGTCCGACGGCGGGCTCGTGCCCTCGGGCGCGCGCCGGGCGGCCGTCGTCGGGTCGGCCCCGGCGGCGAGCGCCTCCTCAACGCCGGAGGCGCGCAGCGGCCGGTTCCCCATGTTCGTCAGGGCCACCGCGGTGCCACCGCTACGACCGGCCAGGACCGCCGCGGCGACGATCGCCCAGTCGTTCGCGCGGCGCCGGAACTTCACGTAGCTCCAGCCACCGCTCGTTTCCGGCACCCGGACCTCGGTCAGGACCTCGTTCGGCGCGAGGTCGGGCTCGAACAGACCCTTGAAGAAGTCCTCGGCCGCGACGATGCGTGAAGTGTCGCCGGCGCCGCGCACCACCAGCTCTGCTCCGAGCGCGAGCAGCACGGCCGGCATGTCCGACGCGGGGTCGGCGTGCGCGCACGACCCGCCGATCGTTCCGACGTGACGGATCTGCGGGTCGCCGATCTCGGTCGCCGTGTAGGAGACGATCGGGCACGCGTCACGCAGCAGCTCGCTGTTCGCCACGTCGCGGTGCCGGGTTCCGGCGCCGATCGCCACCCGGTCGCCGTCCTCGCGGATGTACGACAGCTCGCCGATCCGCGAGACGTCGACGAGCATCGAGGGACGCGCCAGCCGAAGACGCATGAGCGGCAGCAACGATTGACCTCCGGCGATGACCTTCGCGTCCTCGTTGGAGGAGAGGAACTCGATCGCGTGCTCGACCGACTCGGCGCGCGCGTAGTCGAAGGGGGCCGGGATCATGGCACGCCCCTCCTCACCGTGATCACGGCCCCTCGGTCGCGCCGCTCATCTGCGCGGCGGCGTCGAGGATGGACTCCACGATGTTCTGGTACCCGGTGCACCGGCAGAGGTTACCCTTGAGTGCTTCGCGGACCTCCTCCTCGGTCGGGCTCGGGTTCTCCGCAAGGAAGCTCGCCGCGGCCATGATCATGCCCGGCGTGCAGTACCCGCACTGGAGCCCGTGGTTGCGGTGGAACGCCTCCTGGAGCGGATGGAAGGTCCCGTCCGCTGCGGCCATCCCCTCGATCGTCGTGATCTCGTGGCCATCGGCTCGGACGGCGAGCATCGTGCAGGACTTCACCGACTCGCCGTCCACAAGCACGGTGCACGCGCCGCACGAGGACGTGTCGCACCCGACGTTCGTCCCGGTGAGCCCGAGGGTCTCGCGGAGGAAGTAGACGAGGAGCGTGCGCGGCTCCACCTCGGCCTCGCACACGACCCCGTTCACGGTCATCTCGACGCGCGACACGACGCTCATGCCCTCCTCACGAGCCCACGAACCCGGCAACGATGAGGATGATCGTGAGGGCGATGAGCAGCACGATCGTGACGATCGTGAGGACGTTCGTGAGACGCCCGTTCCTGAGCTCACCCATCAGGTCGCGGTCGTTCGCGAGTAGGTACAGGTACACGAAGAGCGGAGCGAGCAGCAGTCCGTTCACGACGGCCGAGAGGAACAGCACCGGCACGAGCGGGATGCCGGGGATCAGGATGACGACCGCGCCGAACACGATGGAGAACGCGATCGTCCCGAAGAAGACCGGCGCCTCCCGCACGGGCTGATCGAGCCCGAGCTCGAACCCGAACGCCTCGCAGACCGCGTACGACGTCGAGAGCGGGAGGATGTTGGCGGCCATGAGTGATGCGTTCAGCAGCCCGACCGCGAAGAGCGTCTCGGCGAACCGGCCGGCGAGCGGTTGCAGAGCCTGCGCGGCTTGCTTCGCGTCGACGATGCTGAGGCCCTTCGCGTGGATCGTCGCCGCCGTCGCCACGATGATGAAGAGCACGACGATGCCCATCGCGAGCTGGCCCAGGTACACGTCGAGGCGCTCGTACCGCAGGTCGCCGGGCCCGAGGCCCTTGTCCACCACGTAGCCCTGGATGAAGAACTGCCCCCACGGCGTAACGGTGGTCCCGACCATGCCGACGGCCGTGAGCACGAAGATCGACTTCCCCCCGAACGTCGGCGTCACGAGGCCGTGGGCGGCCTGCCCCCAGTCGGGGTGCGCGAGGAGGCCCGAGACCACGTACGCGATGTACACGGCCGAGAGGAGGAGGAGGACCCGCTCGACCCGTCGGTAGCCACCCTTCGCCACGAGCACGAGGACCAGGACCGCGGCGACCGGCACCGAGATGTACTTGCTCACGCCGAAGATCTCGAGGGAGGCCGCGATGCCCGCGAACTCGGCGGTCGTCGTCCCGAGGTTCGCGACGAGCAGCATCAGCATGGCGAAGGCCGCCGGGCGCACACCGAAGCGCTCGCGGATCAACGCACCGAGGCCCTTGCCGGTCACGATGCCGAGCCGCGCGCCGATCTCCTGGGTAACGACGAGGGCGACGAGCGCGAGCGGGAGGACCCAGAGCAGGCTGTAGCCGGTCCTCGAGCCGATGAGCGAGTAGGTCGTTATGCCCTGCGCGTCGTTGTCGGCGGAAGCGGTGATGATTCCGGGCCCGACGACCGCGAGGAACGCGAGGAGCCCGGCGCGACGCCGGAGTAGCCCCCGTGCCCGCCCGCGCGTCCGCCCCTTCTCCTGGCGGCTCACGCGGGCCTCACGCCAGGAACCTCCGCGCCCCCGGATGCTCCTGCGGACGGACGAGATCGATCACGTCGTCGACGGTGACGATCCCGACCAGGTGCTCCTCGGCGTCGACGACCGGCACGGCGAGCAGGTTGTACTTGGTGATCGCCTTGACGACCTCGTCTTTCCCCTCGTCCTCGCGGACCGAGATCGGGTCGTCGTGCATCACGCTTCCCACCGGCGCGTCGCCGGAAGCGACGACGAGCTCGTAGAGCGAGATCTCGCCGACGAGCTTCTCCTCGTCGTCGGTCACGAAGACGTGGTACGCGTGCTCCTCGTCCGGCACGCGACGGCGGAGCGCGTCGATCACACCCTGACAGGTCTCTTCGGGCTCGACCGTCACGAACTCGGTGGTCATCAGACCGCCGGCGCTCTCCTCCTCGTAGCCGAGCAACTTCAGTATCTCGGCGGCTTCGTCGCGATCCATCTCGGAGAGCAGCGCCTCGGCGTCCTCGCGGTCGAGGTCCTGGATCAGGTCGGCCGCGTCGTCGGGCGACATGCGCTCGAGCAGACGGGCCGCGCGCTCGGGGCCCAGGGCCTCCAGCATGCGGACCTGGTCCTCCGGGGTCATCTCCTCGAGGGTGTCGGCCGCCACCTCCTCCTCGAGGGTCTCGAGAAGCTCGACGCCCTCGGCCGGCGGCAGGTCTCCTGCGATCTCGGCGAGGTCGGCCGGGTGCAGCCGCCGCACGCCTGAGCGCGAGACCCGGAGCCGCACGTTCGGGTCCTTCCACGAGCCGAGGTCGACGTCGGACCAGGCGACCGAGTCCGGCGGGTGGCGCCGCGCGACGCGGTCCGCGAGCTTCCCGAACCACAGCCGGCGGAGCAGCGCCGAGGTCGACACATCGACGCCGATCACGCGCAGGCGCGTGCCGGTGCGCGAGAGCTGGACGTCCTGAACCCGGATCAGCCGGCGGTCCTCGAGGTCGACGATCTGCTTGTCCATCAGGTTGCGGGCGAGCAGCACGTCGCGCTCTCCGAGCGCGTACGGGCGCAGGTCCTCCGCCTCCCGAGTGAGGATCACCTGCGAGATCTCGAACGCCCGGACGTCGGCCCAGTCGACGTCGCGGCGCGCGCGGAACCCCGTCTTCACACGGAGGCCGATGACGAGCGGGAACTCGCCGTTCAGGCGCGCGACCAGGTCGAGCACCTTGCCGACGGGACGGTTCGCCGCGTCGAAGACGGGGCGTCCGAGATAGGTTGAGAGGTAAAGCATCCCGCGTGGCCTCCCGCCGCTCGCTCCCGGCGGAGCATACCTTCGACGGAGCCCTATGAGCCATCATCCCGTAGCATCGTCGCCGTGAGTGAGTCAACCGACGTCCTCTCCGCGATCGAGTCGCTCTCCGCGCGGGGTGAGAGGCTCGCACTCGCGACGATCGTCGCCGTCCGCGGCTCGACCTACCGTCGGCCGGGCGCCCGTCTGCTCATCCCCGAGGAAGGTCCGCCGATCGGCAACATCAGCGGAGGCTGCCTCGAGAACGACATCGCCGAGGTCGCGCGCGCCGTGATGGACGAGGGCCACGCTCGCGTCGTCTCGTTCGATCTCACGGCCGACGATGAGGCCGTGTGGGGCTGGGGTCTCGGCTGCAACGGCGCCATCCAGTTGTTCGTCGAGCCGGCCGACAAGGTCGCCGAGGTCGCGAGTGCGCTCCGGACGGCGTTCGAGGAGGAGCGCCCGATCGCGATGGTCACGGTGCTGGAGTCCTCGGTCCCCGGCGTCGGGCAGGGGGACCGGATGCTCGTCCGCCCCGACGGCCGGGTGGAGAGGTCGCTCGGGGACGCCGGGCTCGACGCAGCGGCGAAAGAGGCAGCGCTCGAGCTCCTCGCGCGCGAGAGGAGTGAGGTCCGGACGCTGCCGGGTTCATCCGGAGAGGCGAGCGCGTTCGTCGAGGTGCTCGAACCTCCGCTCCGCCTCGTGATCTGCGGAGCCGGCCACGACGTCGCGCCGCTCGTGCGCGCGGCGGCGCTGCTCGGCTGGAGCCCGATCGTCGTCGACGACCGTCGCGAGTTCCTGAACCGCGACCGCTTCCCCGAGGCAGCCGCGTTCGTGCACCTCGAACGCCCTGAGGACGTCTTCGACGCCGCGCCGATCGACGAGCGCACGTTCGTCGCCGTGATGACCCACAACTTCCTGCGCGACAAGGACTACCTGCGGTCGCTGCTTCACTCGCCGGCCCGGTACATCGCGATGCTCGGACCCGGGGCGAGGACGAACCGGCTACTCACCGAGCTACGAGACGAGGGCGTGACGACCACAGAGGACGACCTCGCGCGGATCCACGGCCCGGCCGGCCTCGACCTCGGTGCCGAGGGCCCCGAGGAGATCGCGGCCGCCATCACCGCGGAAATCGTCGCGGTCAAGCGCGTCCGAGGCGCCGGGTTCCTGCGCGACCGCCAGGGTCCGATCCACGAGCGTGGGGTGCCCCCGGAACAGACCTAGCGCGTCAACCGGTTGGGTGTTGGCGGGCGAACGCTCCCCGGATGCGTCTCTCCTCCTGTTCGGCGGCAGCCCGCCGCCTCCTCGGGACCCTCGATATGGCGGCCGCCGCCCCGAGCCCACGGGTTGCGCTAGGCTGCGGCCCGACTACCGGAGACTCTTATGGATGCTTTCCATCTCGCGAGATGGCAGTTCGCGATCACGACCATCTTCCACTTCTTCTTCGTGCCGCTCTCGATCGGCCTCGTGTTCTTCACGGCGGTCATGCAGACGGCCTGGTACCGGACGAAAGACCCGACGTACCTGCGGATGACGAAGTTCTGGGGAAAGCTCTTCCTCATCAACTTCGCCCTGGGCGTCGTCACCGGCATCGTCCAGGAGTTCCAGTTCGGGATGAACTGGTCGGCCTACAGCCGGTTCGTGGGGGACGTGTTCGGCGCGCCGCTCGCAATCGAGGGCCTCGCCGCCTTCTTCCTGGAGTCGACGTTCATCGGTCTGTGGATCTTCGGCTGGAGCCGGCTCTCCGATCGTGTACACCTCGCGTGCATCTGGATCGTCGCTGTCGGCACGAGCCTCTCGGCCTTCTTCATCCTCGCCGCCAACTCGTGGATGCAGCATCCCGTCGGCTACCGGGTGAACCCGGTCACCGGCCGCGCCGAGCTGCACGACTTCGCGGCACTGCTCGCGAATCCCACGCTGTGGACGCACTTCCCCCACACGATCCTGGCGGCGCTGGTCACCGGTGGGATGTTCGTGATCGGCGTATCGGGATGGCACCTGCTCCGCGGGCACGAGACGACGGTATTCCGGCGGTCGGCATCCATCGCGCTCGTCGTCTCTCTCTTCTCCACAATCGGCGTCGTGCTCGTCGGTCATCTGCAGACCCTGCAGATGACGGAGGAGCAGCCGATGAAGATGGCCGCCGCCGAGTCTCTCTGGAACACCACGCAAGGCGCCGGCCTCTCGCTGTTCGCGATCAGCGACCAGGCCCACGGTAGGAACGCCTTCAACGTCCAGCTACCCCACATGCTCTCCGTGCTCTCGACGTTCTCGTGGAACGGGACGGTGGATGGCATCAACGACCTCCAGCAGCAGTACGAACAGAGGTACGGGCCGGGGAGCTACATCCCGATGGTCGCCGTGACCTACTGGACCTTCAGGGTGATGGTCGGAACCGGGCTGCTCATGATCCTGATTTCGGTCGTCGGACTCTGGCTGCTCCGCAAGCGCAAGCTCGAGACGACGAGGTGGTTCCTGTGGCTCGCGCTGCTCGCGATCGCGCTTCCCTACATCGCGAACTCGACCGGCTGGATCCTCACGGAAGTGGGCCGTCAGCCCTGGGTTGTTTATGGGGTGATGCTCACACGCGACGCGACCTCGCCTACGGTCGGACTCGGGCTCGTCCTGACGACGCTCATCGGCTTCACGCTGATCTACGGGGTGCTCACCGCCGTCGACGTGTACTTGCTGACGAGGTTCGCACGCTCGGATCCGCCGGCGGCCCAGGTGCCGACACCCGAGCCGACGCTCGTCTACTGAGGGGGTGCCGACATGCACGAGGGCTACCTGAACCTCGAGACCCTCTGGTTCGCGCTGATCGCAGTGCTCTGGATCGGCTACTTCTTCCTGGAGGGGTTCGACTTCGGCGTCGGCATCCTTCTCCCGTTCCTCGGAAGGGACGACGTCGACCGCCGGATCCTGGTGAACGCGATCGGCCCCGTGTGGGACGGCAACGAGGTCTGGCTGATCGTCGCCGGTGGGGCGACGTTCGCCGCGTTCCCGGAGTGGTACGCCACGCTGTTCAGCAGCTTCTACCTCGCGCTGTTCCTGATCCTCGCGGCGCTGATCTTCCGCGGCGTCGCGTTCGAGTTCCGCGGCAAGGGCACGCACCCGGAGTGGAAGCGCTGGTGGGACCGCGCGATCTTCTGGGGCAGCGCGGGGCCGGCGCTGCTGTGGGGCGTCGCGTTCGCGAACATCCTGCGCGGTGTGCCGATCGACGCGAACCACGAGTGGGCGGGCTCGTTCCTCGACCTGCTGGACCCCTACGCGCTGCTCGGGGGCGCGACGTCGTTCCTGCTGTTCGCGCTGCACGGCGGCGTGTTCCTAACGCTGAAGACCGACGGTGAGATCCGTGACCGGGCGCGCCGAGCAGCCGAGCTGCTCGCGTGGCCGGCGACGGCGGCCGTGCTCGGGTTCCTCACGTGGACCTTCATCGACGCGCACGGGAACGGCCGCGTCGCCCCCGTCATCGTGTCCGTCGCAGCGCTCGCCGCGGCTGGCGCGGTTGGACGGCTACTCCGCGTGAAGCTCGACGGCTGGGCGTTCCTGGCGACCGGCCTCGCGATCGTCGGGGTCACGGCGACGATCTTCCTCGACCTGTACCCGCAGGTGATGGTCTCGAGCCTCGGCGCCGCGAACGACCTCACGATCTGGAACGCGTCGAGCGCCCACTACACGCTGACGGTGATGACGATCGTGGCGCTCATCTTCGCGCCGCTCGTCCTCGCCTATCAGGGATGGACGTACTGGGTCTTCCGCAAGCGGATCGGCCGCGAGGACCTGGTGGAGCAGCCCAACACCGTGTAGGCGTGCCTAGTACCAGTCCTGGGGCGGGCCCTTGTACTCCTGGATCGTGTTCCCGCCGTCGATGACGATCGAGCGGCCGGTGACGTAGCTGGCGCCCTCCGAGGCGAGGAACGCGACCAGCTCAGCTACCTCCTCCGGCGTGCCCGGCCTGCCGACCGGTGTATGCGTCCCGGCCACGAGCTCCTTCGAGCCCGAGGAAGCGGTCCCGATCCAGCCCGGCGCGACCGAGTTCACGGTGATGCCGTGGCGGCCGACCTCGAGCGCGAGGCCGCGCGTCAGGCCGTCCATCCCGGCCTTGGCCGCGCCGTAGGCGACGCTCTCGGGGATCGCCACGACGGTTCCGGTCACCGAGGACACGTTCACGATCCGGCCGTACCCGCGCTCGAGCATCCCCGGCAGCACGGCGTGCGTGACGTTCACCGCAGTCTTCAGGTTGAGCGCGATCTCGCGATCCCACTGCTCTTCGGTGAGGTCGACGAAACGCCCCGAGAGCTCCTCCGTTCCGACCTGCACCATGCCGGCGTTGTTCACGAGGACGTCGATCCTGCGGAACCGCTCGAGCACGGTGACGACCATCGAGTGCGCCTGCTCCCAGCCCGTGAGATCGGCGACGAACCCGGCGGCCGCGTAGCCCAGCGCCTCGAGCTCCGCGGCGCGCTCACGGATGCGGTCGGTCGTCGAGCAGACGGCTAGCGCGGCCCCGTCGCGGCCGAGCAGCTTCGCAGTCGCGAAGCCGATGCCGGTCGGGCTGCCGGCCCCCGTCACGAGGGCGACCCTTCCTGCAAGGCTCGGAGGCATCGACCCATGCTACCCGGAGTGGCGACCTCCCCGGCGCCGCGGGTAGGCTCGCGTCCGACCCGCGACCGGCATCGGAGGGTGGAGTGCTGATCGAGAACGACTTCCAAGTCCCGGCCCCGGCCGATCGGCTCTGGGACTACCTCCTCGACGTGGAGAGGATCGCACCCTGCGTCCCCGGGGCCGAGCTCACCGAGGTCGTCGACGACCGCACCTTCAAGGGCAGGGTCACGATGAAGCTCGGGCCGGTGTCGCTCTCGTTCGCCGGCACGGTGACGGTGCAGGAGCAAGACGACGCCGCTCGCCGAGTCGTGCTCCACGCGAAGGGTCTCGAGCAGAGGGGGAAGGGCGCGGCGAACGTCGTCCTGACGGCCTGGCTCGAGCCGGGCGACGGCTTCACCACGGTGTCTATGAGGTCCGACATCACCCTCACCGGAACGGTCGCGCAGGTCTCGCGCGGGCTGCTGCCGGACGTGTCGGCGAAGCTCACGCAGCAGTTCGCCGACCGCCTGCGCGAGAGCATGTCGGCGCCGGAGATGGAAGCTCGCGCCGGCGAAACCGAGGCCGCCGTCCAATCAGCCCGACAACCCCGGGCCATCGGAGGGATCCGGCTGGGCCTCTACGCGATCTTCCACGCGATCGGGCGGTTCTTCCGGCGGATGTTCGCTCGCAGGTCGGTGTGATCACCGGCATCGTGCTCGCGGCGGGCACCTCGTCGCGGTTCGGGCGGACGAAGCAGCTCCTCGAGCATCGGGGCAAGCCGTTGGTTCAGCACGCCGTCGACGCCGCCGCAGGGGCCGGGTTGGACGAGGTCGTGGTCGTCGTCGGACACGAGGCCGAGCGGGTGGAACTCGCGCTCCGGCTGCTGGGGAACGGGCGGGTGGTCGTGAACCCGCGGTTCGAGGAGGGGCTGTCCACCTCGCTCGCGGCCGGCCTGGGGGCGGCCGCTCGGGAGAGCGAGGCCGCCGTCGTGCTGCTCGCCGACCAGCCGGGGGTCACAGCGGGCCAGGTGCGCACACTCGCCGCCGCGTTCCTCCAGAGCCGTGCCCGGATCGTGCGGCTGCGGTTCCGGGACGGTCCCGGGCCCTCGCTGCTATCGCGCGAGATCTGGGAGGAGGTGCGGCACGTCGCCGGCGACATCGGCGCCGGCGCGCTGATCGACGCGCACCCCGACTGGGTCGAGGAGATCGCGGTCGACGCCGACGCGCCGCCCGACATCGACACGCCCGGCGACCTCGAGTCTCTCGAACCCTGAACGTGCGAGCGCCCCGGGCCCTTCGTGGCCCGGGGCGCTCGCCCTACAGCTAGGTCGGGAGGGGCTAGCCGTAGAAGATGACCGTCACCCAGAACTCCCCGTCCGACTTGAAGACCCCCACGGCGGCGTCGTCGAACGTCGTCCGGAGGATGTTCTGACGGTGCAGCTTGCTTGCCATGAACGCGTCCTCGAGGTCCGTCAGCGCCGACCCCACTCCCACGTTCTCGCCGCCGATCGTCCAGTCACGGCCCTTCAGCACCGCGGCCAGGTCGGCCGTGTGGAACAGGTAGCCCTTGCTCGCCATCTCGCGGCTGTGCTGCTTCGCGTAGCGTGACAGCTTGGCGTCCAGGCCGAGCGCGGCCTTGTCGTGAGCGGCGCGATCACCGTTGGTGAGCGCGAACATCTGGTTCCGTGGGCGCACGCCGGCAGCGTTCGCTCCGGTGGGTGCGAGCCCCTGCACGAGGAACCCCAAGATCACTACCGAAAGAACAACGAGGGCCCTGCGGCCCTTCCCCATCGTCGCTTCCATGTCGTCGAGCCTCCCGACTCGTGGGTCCCGGTGGAGACCGGCCCGTCGGGGGCTCGAGTCTTCGGTAGCTCAGCCGCCTGCGCCCCTTGCGGAGCGGTGAGGCCCGGAGCTTTGCGCCCCGCCGTTCCCGGCGGTTTGCCTTTCTCGGGACTGACCCTATGTCTGTCTTCAGATGTATCGGCTCCAGGTAGGTGGAAACTGAGCACCCGCTCCGGATCCCGGGCGGGGCTTCGGCAGGCGGTGCCTCAGGAGGAGGGGCTCAGACGACGGTGGCGCAGGGCCGGCAGCGCCTCCCGGACGCGCCGGACCTCGCCGAGGTCCAATTCGGCGAACGTGACGCCGACCCCCTCAGGGGCCCGCGCCACGACACGCCCCCAGGGGTCGGCAACGAGGCTGTTCCCGTGGTTCTGGCGCTCTCGCCCCGGAGGCCCCCAGATCCCCCACTGTGCCGCGGCGACGACGAACGCCTGATTCTCGATCGCCCTGGCTCGCAGGAGCACGTCCCAGTGGTCCGCGCCCGTCTCGTGGCGGAAGGCCGCCGGAATGAACAGGACCTCGGCCCCTCGCGCGGCGAGCGCCCGGTAGAGCTCGGGGAAGCGCACGTCGTAGCAGATCGAAAGCCCGACCCGACCGAACTCGGTCTCGGCCGTGACGATCTCCTCGCCGGCCGCGAAGAGGAACGACTCGCGGCTCGGGACCGCACCCGGAGGTTCGCCATCGAACAGATGGATCTTCCGATAGGTGGCGACGAGGTTCCCTCCGCGGTCGAACAGCGCGCTCGTGTTGAACAAGCGCTCGCCGCCGGCGGTCTCGAGGACGCTCCCGCCGTGGATCCACATGTGGTGACGCCGCGCGGCCTCGGCCAGTCGCTCGGTGCGCCGCCCGGGGACCGGCTCCGCGGCGGCCCGCACCTGCGACCCCGGCCCTTGGCACGGCCAGACCTCGGGCAACGCGGCGAGGTCCGCGCCGCCGGCGGCCGCCTCCTCCAGGAGGGCGAACGCTGAGGCCTCGTTCGCCCCGACGTCCCCCGCCGAGTTCATCTGGCAGAGTCCGACTTTCACGCGGGGCATCCTACGACCCCTCGCCGGCAGGCTCCCTCGGGCGGCTCACTTGCGGCTCCAGGTTCGTTGCGATCTTCAGCCCGCGGAGCGCGACGCGATAGCGTGGAACGCGCGCGGTCCGGGCCTCACGACGAAGCGACCAGGCGCCTCGCCACCAGCCCGCCGAGGACCGCGAGGACACCGCCGAGCCCGGAGATCGGCATGCCGAACGCCGGACTCCCCTCGCGCGTGCCCGCGAGCCCGGAACCGACGTCCAGCGACCCCGTGACCTGTTCGACGCGCAGGAACGCCACGACGACAGCCGCTGCGATCAGAACCCCACCCACCACCGCGGCATTCGCGGCGAGACGTCGCACCCCGGGCTCCGTGAAGATCATCGAGACGACGGGGAAGAGGGCAACCACGATGCCGACGGCCATCGCCACCATGCCGGCCCAGTCCTCCGTCCCGGAGAACGTCTCCGAGCCGACCAGCTCCTTCCCGAAGAACCCGCTGCTCGACCAGAGTGACACATGGAACCAGCCAAGGAACACGCCGACCAGCACCACCCCCCCGCCGACGGCGACGAGCAGCATGGCGAGCGGCCACGTCGCCTCTCCGGCCTCGGTGCGCGGTTCCTCCATCGCTCCCCCTGGCTTTCGGCTGCACCATTGTCGGGGCCGCCCGCCGCCGGGTCAAAGCCGGCCCGGGGCGCTTGTCCCGGTAGCGGCCGGGGACCATCTAGCCCGTGTCCCCTCCGAGGGCCGACCGACCCAGGGCCGGGGGGCGGAAGGCCCAGGTCAAGGCCCCCATCGCGGCGGGTAGCATCACTGCACCACTCGGCCGCCGGCCCGGGGCGCGGCGAGCCGGGGAAACCGCGTTGCCCCGGAGGGAGTTGGGAGCATGGAGCGGATCAGTCACTGGATCGGCGGCAAGCTGGTTCCCGGGGAGTCGGGCCGGACCGGCCCCGTCTACAACCCGGCCACCGGCGAGCAGACCGACATGGTCGACTTCGCGACCGTCGAGGAGTTCGATCGCGCCGTCGAGGCCGCGAAGGAGACCTTCCCCGAGTGGCGCGCCCTGTCGCTGTCCAAGCGGGCCGCGATCATGTTCCAGATCCGTGCGCTGCTGGACGCGCGCAAGATCGACATCGCGAAGGCGGTCACGTCGCAGCACGGCAAGTGCCTCTTCGACGCCGCGGCCGAGGTCGAGCGCGGCGTGGAGCTGACGGAGTTCGCCGCCGGCGTCCCGCACCTGATGAAGGGCGACTACAGCGAGCAGGTGACCACCGGCTACGACCTCTACTCGATCCGCCAGCCCCTCGGGGTCGTCGCCGGGATCACGCCCTTCAACTTCCCCGCGATGGTCCCGATGTGGATGTGCGCGGGTGCGATCGCGGTCGGGAACTGCTTCATCCTCAAGCCGTCCGAGAAGGACCCGGGTGCCTCTCTGCTGCTGGCCGAGACCTTCAAGGACGCGGGACTCCCCGACGGCGTCTTCCAGGTCGTCCAGGGCGACAGGGTCGTCGTCGACCGCATACTCGATCACCCCGACGTCCAGGCCATCAGCTTCGTGGGCTCGACCCCGATCGCCAAGTACGTGTACTCGACGGCCTCGGCGAACGGGAAGCGCGTCCAGGCGCTCGCCGGCGCGAAGAACCACATGATCGTCCTGCCGGACGCCGACGTCGGCATGGCAGCCGACGCTGCCGTCTCGGCCGTGTACGGCTCGTCCGGCGAACGGTGCATGGCCATCGCGACGGTCGTGCCGGTCGGCGACATCGCCGAACCGCTCATGGAGGCGATCCTGCAGCGCACGGCCAACGTGAAGATGGGCGACGGGATGGACCCGGAGTCCGAGATGGGGCCGCTCGTCACGAGGGAGCACCGCGACAAGGTCGCCTCGTACATCGACGGCGCGCACGAGCAGGGTGCGTCGGTCCTCGTCGACGGCCGCGAGCACCCGCTGTGGGGCACCGGCTTCTTCTTCGGGCCCTCGGTCATCGACCACGTGACGACCGACATGGACTGCTACAAGGACGAGATCTTCGGCCCGGTCATGACCGTCGTGCACGTGGACACCTACGACGACGCGATGGGCCTGATCGAGCGGAACCCTTGGGGTAACGGGGCCGCGATCTTCACGCGCGACGGCGGTGCGGCCCGTAGGTTCCAGTTCGACGTTCAGGTCGGCATGGTCGGCATCAACGTCCCGATCCCGGTCCCGCTCGCCTTCTACTCGTTCGGAGGCTGGAAGAGCTCCCTCTTCGGCACCGCGAAGATGTACGGGCCGGAGGGCATCCGCTTCTGGACGAATGAGAAGGCCGTCACGGTGCGTTGGCCCGACCCGGCGACCAGCAAGGTCGACCTCGGGTTCCCGGGGGCGCGGTAGCCGCCCGGTTCCCGATCTCCGGGGGGCGAGGCGGTTCCGCCGGTTGCGGCGGTTCCGCCGGTTGCGTTGGCCTGCGCGCGAGAAAGGGCGACTATACTCGCGCCCGAGCTCCCCCATGGCAGGGAATCCGCTTGCTCGTCCCCGCGACTCGCACCCGGGTGCGCCGCGACGGGGTTTCGGCGTCTTCTGCGCGCTGTTCGTGCTGCTCATCGGTGTCCTGATCGTGAACCCGCTCCGAGCCGACCGGGCGACGGCGGACCGACCGAAGCCGGTGCGGACGCACGGTCACCGCGATACCGGCACCACGCCCGGACCATCGAGCCGCGTGACATCGAGGCCGACCTCCGGGGAGTCGACGGCACCCGGCGGCGGCGGCACGGCGACCGGCGCCGGGACGTTTGCCGCGCTGCAGTCGCTGATCGAGGCGGGTGAGCCGATCTATTGTGGGGCGGGAACGCAGCCGCTCGTAGCGCTCACGTTCGACGACGGCCCCGGGGTGCTCACCCAACAAGCGATCGACCTCTTGAAACAGAACGGGATGACCGCGACCTTCTTCACCGTGGGCAAGCTCTACTCCGAACCACGGTTCCAGGGATTGCTGAAGGAGGAAGCGAGCCTCGGCGCCGTCGGTGATCACACGTGGGACCACGTCCTGGTGGAGGGGATGTCGGCAAGCGAGCTCGCCGCACAGATCGAGCGCACGCGCACCGCGGCGGAGGCGGACTCCGGCAGTCCCGTGTTCCTGTTCCGTCCGCCCCTCGGACGGCACGACGAGGCGGTCGATTCCTACGTGCAGTCACTCGGCATGCTCGAGGTTCTCTGGAGCCTCGACAGCCAGGACTCGCAGGGCGCGACGGCCGATGAGATCTACCGCAACGTCCGCGACCACCTCTCCCCGGGTGACATCGTGCTGCTGCACGACAACCGTGGGACCACGGAGGCCGCGCTGCCGTTGATCGTCGATCTGATCAAGCAGCTCGGCTACCAGGCGGTGACCGTGCCGCAGCTACTCGCGCTCGACCCCCCGACGCCCCAGCAGCTCAGCCAGCACACCTGCCCCGCGTAACCGCCGGGGCGGCGCGAGCTACGCGCGAGCCTCCACCCCCGCCCCGTCCTCGATGAGCGTGACGAGCGCTGAGTGGTCAAGGTCGCCTCGATCGGCGTCGATCAGCCGCTGTAGGGCCTCGGCGACCGGGGCGAACCCAGGCACGGGGACCCCTAGTTCGGCCGCGGTGTCGATGATGATGCGCGCGTCCTTCCGGTGCAGCCGCACGCGGAAGCCGGGAGCGAAGCTCCCATCGAGGATCCGCTGTCCGTGCACCTCGAGGATCCGACTGCTCGCGAAGCCCCCGAGCAGCGCCTCTCGCACCTTCGCGGGATCGACGCCGGCCTTCGCGGCGAGCACGAGCGCCTCGGCGACCGCCTCGATCGTGGAGGCGACGACCAGCTGGTTGCAGGCCTTCGTCACCTGGCCGGCGCCCGACGGCCCGACGTGTACGATGTTCTTGCCCATCTTCTGGAAGATGGGGAGCGCACGTTCGAACGCGTCGTCGGGTCCCCCGACCATGATCGAGAGCGCGGCCTCTATCGCGCCCTTCTCGCCGCCCGACACTGGCGCATCCAGCATCGTGGCCCCCTGCGCCGCAAGCCGTTCCGCGAATCGCCGGGTCGGCACGGGAGCGATCGAGCTCATGTCGATCACAAGGGAGCCCCGCGTGACGCCCTCCGCGACACCGCCTTCCCCGAAGAGCGCGGCCTCGACGTCCGGTGTGTCGGGGAGCATCGTGATGACCACGTCGCTCACGGCGGCCACACCGGCCGCCGACTCACCCCTGGCCGCGCCAGCCTCGACGAGCTCATCGACCGGGCTGGGGAAGAGATCGCGCACCGTGAGCGGATAGCCGGCGGCGAGCAGGTGCTTCGCCATCGGCTTGCCCATGATGCCGAGTCCGATGAATCCGATCCGTTCGGTCATCTCACTCCTCCATCGCTGCGTCGGCGATCTCGAGCGCGCCGTCAATGATGCCGAAGCCCTCCGCCAGCTCTTCCTCGGTGATGCAGAGCGGCGGGTTGGACATGATGTTGTGCCACCGGACGAACGTGGACAGGCCGTGCTCGTCCAAGTACTTGCCAATCGCCTTCATCGTGTCGCTCGCGCCGTTGAACGGGCACATCGGCTCCATCGTCTTACGGCTCTTCACGACCTCGAGGAGCCCGAACAACCCGATGTTGCGGATCAGGCCGACCGATGGGTGCTTGTCGTACAGCTCCTGATGGTGGCGGGCCATCACCTTGCCCATCTCCCGCGACCTCTCGATCAGGCCGTCCTCCTCCAGCACTCGGATCGCCGCGAGGGCCGTCGCGCACGCGAGCGGGTGCGAGTTGTAGGTGAGCCCGCCGAAGTAGACCCTGTCCTGGAAGTGCTCGTAGATCTTCGGCCGCATGCCCACCGCGCCAAGCGGCACGTACGACGAGGTCAGCCCCTTCGCCATCGTGAGCAGGTCGGGGACCACGCCCCAGTGGTTGACGGCGAACCATTCACCGGTTCGGCCGAAACCCGACATCACCTCGTCGGCGATCATCAGGATGCCGTGGCGGTCGCAGATCTCACGCACGCCCTGGAGGTAGCCCTCGGGCGGGATCAGGATGCCGTTCGTTCCCGTCACCGGCTCGAGGATGAACGCAGCGATCGACGCCGGACCCTCGAGCTGGATCGTCTCCTCCAGGTAGCGCAGTGAGGTTGCCGCGTCGTCGTCCTGTCGCTCCGGGCCGTGATACGGGTCCAGCACGTGCACGACACCCGGCATCCCGGGCTCGTTCGCCCAGCGCCGGGGGTCGCCGGTCAGCGAGATCGTCGCGTATGTAGCGCCGTGGTACGAGCGGTACCGCGCGAGGATCTTGTGCCGCCCGGTCACCATGCGCGCCATCCGGACGGCGTTCTCGTTCGCCTCGGCCCCGCCCAGGGTGAAGAACACCTTGTCCATGTCGCCGGGGAGCAGCTCGGCGAGCTTCTTGCCGAGGAGCGCCCGCGGCTCGGTCGCCATGAACGGGCTGATGTACGCGAGCTTCTCCGCCTGGTCCTTGATCGCCTGGATCACGCGCGGCTCGCCGTGGCCGATGTTCGAGCACCACAGCTGGCTGTTGAAGTCGAGGTAACGCTTCCCCTCGGGAGTGAAGAAGTAGCACCCTTTCGCAGTCGCGACCGGGATCGGATTGACGACGCCCTGCGCCGCCCAGTCGAACAGCGTGTACCGCTTCGACAGCTCGACGATCTCCTGCCCGCTGAGCCCTCCGTCTTCGGTTACCACGGTTCCCACTCCCCTTCAGGTGCCCTTCTCGGATGTCCTTCGCGACCGACTCGAGGCCGGTCGGCTTCAGGTGTCCTTCGCGACCTGTTCCGGGTCGGCCAGCGCGTCCGGCTGCGGTTCGTCCAACCCGGTACCGATGACGAAGCTGTTCTCGGCAGCCCAGTGCAGGACGATGTGATCTCCGGGCCGCGGGTCGACCCCGTCGACCTCATCGTTCAGCCGGTGGACCGTCAGGCGCTCTCCGGTGCGCAGCACCACGATGAGCTGCGTCACCGAGCCCAGGTAGACGACGTCCGTGACGGTGCCGCCGACGTGCGAGGCGCGCGGTCCGACCTCGCCCAGCGCGAGCTTGATCCACTCGGGCCGCACGGTGATGAGCGCCGCCGCAGCGCCGTCCTCGGGGTCCGGCGCGAGGATCCGCTCGCCCTCGCCCAGGTCCATGCGCACGAGTCCGTTCTCGCGACCGTCGACCCGGAGCGTGATGAGGTTCGAGGTGCCGATGAACCCCGCGACGAACGCCGACGCGGGCCGGCGGTACAGCTCGCGAGGCGTGGCCATCTGCTCCACGACACCCTGGTTCATCACGGCGATGCGGTCGGACATCGTCATTGCCTCTTCCTGATCGTGCGTGACATAGACGAACGTCGTGCCGGTGCGGGACTGGAGGTCCTTCAGCTCCAGCTGCATCTCCTTGCGCAGCTTCAGGTCCAGCGCGCCCAGGGGCTCGTCGAGGAGCAACGCCGCCGGGCCGTTCACCAGGGACCGCGCGAGGGCGACCCGCTGCTGCTGCCCGCCGGAGAGCTGCGCCGGCCTGCGGTCCGCCATGCCCTCGAGCTGCACGG
>Ga0315284_10002926_pt1 | contig 24307 bp, 51 predicted proteins | sample YL17G09_16_MG_FD_203696 | JGI IMG/M metagenome (GOLD analysis project Ga0315284, IMG submission 203696) | Sediment microbial communities from Yellowstone Lake, YNP, Wyoming, USA - YL17G09_16 | ecosystem: Environmental > Aquatic > Freshwater > Lake > Sediment | place: USA: Wyoming | collected...
AATTGTTTTAAATCATTTTCCCAAATAGTAATTATATTATATCCAGCATTTTTAATAGAATTTTCTCGGCTAATTGTGTTTAAATATAAACTTCCAAAAGATTTTTTCTTTTCAACATTTATATCATTGCCATTATAAATGGCTGGATTTCCATGCCAATAATCGCCATAAAATTCATAAACAGTATTGGTAGCGGGATTAAATCCATCAACCCATTTAGTTCTATTATCAATTTTTAATTTGACTTGTCGATGTAAATCATCATTAGGGATGCCTAATGAATCTAACCATATAATTTCTTGTTTGGATATTCTATGTATGCATTTAGGGCAGCCACTTCCTTGTGAATGAGAATTAGGAGTTTGTTTAAAAGTGCCATGTAATTTGCAAATAATAACTATTTTAGTACATTGATTAATATATTCTACTAAAGAATAATCATATTTATTATTATGTAATTGATTAAAAATATCAATTACTTTACTTATGGGCAGTGTGTTCTTTTTAATCATTATTAATGCCGCACATTTTTTACAACCATTTTTTGCGAAATGATTACCTGGAAGCATTTTAAATTGCCCATGTTCAGGGCAAATAATAATAATTTTTTTATTTGATCCTTCGTAATCTACTAAAGAATAATCATATTTATTATTATGTATAAGTGACGCTTTTTTACTGAACTCTTCAGTACTAGAGGTTTGATTATCACCACATTTAATAATCCCACATGTTGGGCAGCCTCGACCCAATAAATGTTTTTCTGGAGATTGTTTATACTGTCCATGTATATTACATATAATATTAATATGTGTTTTTTGATTTACATATTTAACTAATGAATAATCATATTTATTATTATGAATTAAGATTGATTTACTAATAAAGTGTTCTTGTGTAAATTTACGCGGCATATGTTATATATAACTCTTTTAAAAAGTTCTTAGGGCAAAGGTAAATAATATGAATAAACAAGTTTTTAGTACAGCGTGTATGTTTGTTGAGCAGCACTTATTAACTATTCATTCTTCTAAAGAAAACATATTGCCAATTGCAACTAATATAGTTCGTTGCTGGACGGAGCCTCATAGATGTTATCATAATATAGAACACCTCTGTTATTTGTTTCAAAATATATTCAAAGAATATTATATGAATCCAAAATCATTTAATCAAACCATTTTAAATGGCGAACATTATTCAGCATTATATATTGCTGCAATGTATCATGATATCGTATATGATACTCATTCCGCCACAAATGAAGAAGATTCCATAAAGATTATGGAAGAAGATTTAAAGAATGCAAATCCAGATTTCAATATTGAATTAGTAAAACAAATCATTATGGATACCAAGCTTACTCCTGGTGATACAAAGAATAGTATGGCATCAGATTTCTTTTATAATTTGGATTATGGATATGCTTTTAATTCCGAGCTTACCACAGAGGAATATGAGCGTCGAATTAGAAAAGAATATGATTGGGTGCCCGTTGAAATTTATAAAGAAAAGCGCCTTGCGTTTCTCCACGGAATACTTACATTCTACCCTCAAGCGCAGAAAGTTATAGATTATATTAATTTAAATTATTAAAGGAAACAATATGACAAGTCGAGATTTTTGTTATTGGTTGCAAGGTTATTTTGAACTATTATCAGCGGGACATGATAATACATCAGCGCTAACTGATGAACAAGGTGCTTGTATTAGAAAGCATTTAGCAATGGTTTTTGTTCATGAAATTGATCCTTCTTTTGGTAAGGACAATGAAAAGCTAAGTGAGATTCATAATAAGCCAGCCCCCACAAAACCAACAAAGCCTGCGGGACTAACAGCACCGCATCCATACAGTGCGCCTGATCCTCACCAAGTTTATAAGTGTTAAGAGAATTAAATGGAAAACCTAATACCTGATAAAAAAGTTACGTTGCGTACCATAGCAACCAAAAGTACATTACTTGGCAAGTTGCTTAAAACGCATCGTAAGCACAATCTATATGCAGAAGTTACCTGCCAATATATAGATGAAGTAGGTATTTTGCTTGCTAAAGCCGAAGCTGTTGAAGAGAGTCCTAATGGTAAAATAATATTATTTACCCATACTTTGATGGTAGTTTCAAATTATTCTGATGCCCTTAGTAAATCAGTTAAATTTATGGAAGATGGTATAGATTTAATTGTAATTTTCATTTCAGATAATCTAGACAATTTTGTTGATTTGGAAATGGAAGAAGAACTTCGTAAGGCTAAAGAAGAAAAAGAGTTTGGAACTCCTAATGCTGGTACAAATGATTTACTTTGGGAATCAGCAGCTATATATGAAACTACTAGAATAAATGAATCAAATAAAGATTTCAATAAAGATTCAGTATTAAAAAATTATTAATTATATTTAAAAGGAACATTATAATGGGAGAATGGCACCCAAGCATAGTTAAAATTGAAAAAGGCGAACGTCATCCAAACGCAGATACTCTAGAAGTATTTACTGTTCTTGGAGATTATCCTGTTATTTCAAAAGAAAATCAATTCAAGGTTGGCGATCTTGTGGGCTATCTTCCAATAGAAACGATCGTTCCAGACATTGATCAATTCTATTTTCTTTGTCCTAATCAATATGAAAAGTATGAAGAGAATGGTGAAGTAAAGCAAAGAGCTATTGGACCTAAGTATCCAATAGGTTCTGTTCCAGAAAAGAATAGACGTATTAAAGCTAAAAAGCTTCTTGGCATTTATTCTCAAGGACTTCTTATTCCTGCACCTCATGGAATGAATGAAGGAGATTCTCTTGTTGAATTTCTTGGTCTTAATAAATTTGAAGAGGAGGAAGAAGATAATATACAGAATCCTAAAGTTAAAGGAAAGAATGCTGAAAAAGCGCCCGTTGGTTGGGCAATTCCTTATTATGATATTGAAGGGCTTAGGAAGTATGTTAATCAACTTATGGAAAAAGAGCCAATTGTTCTTACTGAAAAACTTAATGGAAGTAACTTTTCCGCATGTTTTGATGGTGAAAAACTCTGGACAAAAAGTAGGAATTTTTATAAGAAAGAAGACCCGGAAGACATGTGGTGGGATGCTGCCTTGAGAATGGGGCTTAAGGAGAAGCTTGTTCAATATCCAATGAAAATCTTTTTCGGGGAGCTAATTGGTCAAGTTAAAAAGTTCAGATATGATGCTCAGATTACAGATGGCAAGCTACTTACAAAGGTATGTTTCTTTGATGTATGCGATGCTAAGACTGGACGTTATCATGATTATGATGAGACAGTAAGCATGGTAACTGGTTTGGGATTGGAAATGGTTCCAGAGCTTTATAAAGGACCATGGCTTGGTAATAAGGAGATGTATCCATATGCTGAGGGCAAATCAACTCTTAGTGATAAATGTGTTCGTGAGGGGTTTGTCCTTAGAACTCTTAAGGAAAGATTTGAACCAAAGCTTCAGTCTAGGATGATCGTAAAATTGATCGGTCAAGAATATAATTTACAGAAATAATAACACTACGATAGGTATATCAAAATGAATATTGTATCTGCGGCACATTATCTAAATAATGGCTATAAAGTATATAGAATGGCTGTCAAAGAAGATATCTTTATTAATTGGAAAATTGTTCTTGTATTGGGCAAATATGCTAATAGACCATATCATTATGCAATTTACCAGCAATTGGATGGTGGAGGGTATGTTGAAAGAGAGTTTCGTATAGATGATATGCTAGCTGATGATTGGGAAATTTATTATGAATAATAAAATAAATAAATCTACAGTTCAAATTGAGTTTGATAATGAAAAAGCTGCTCGACATTTCCTTGGGTGGCTTTATTGATGCAATGGTTTGGTATGAAACATTGTCTGATGAAGATAAAGCTAAAGTAGATATAATTGGTGTTTGGAAACATAGACCAGCCGTTTGTTAACGGCCATCTCCACCAGATTAAAATAGCAATAGGATCATTCAAATGAGAAAACCAGTTGACCCATCAAAACATATGCCTATTCCAAAAGAATTCTCTAATGAGAATAGAGTAACAACTCTTCATGGATGGGAAACAATTACAGTAAACCATTTGATTGGTGAAGCTGAAGAACTAAAAAAGCAAGTAAATGCTACTGTTGATGAAAAAATTAATGGGGATATAATTCTTGATTGGGAAAGAAGAAGAATTGTTTGTCCAGTTATAAAGAGGAATCCAGATTATATTCAACAAATGGCTGCTTATAATAAAGCCATTGAAGATTATAATGACCAAGTAATTGCTTTTACTAATTGGCAATTGTCTATTAAAACAAAAGATATGCAAGATAAAGATGTTCAAATCGAAAGACTTGAACGTCGTCTAGCTAATCTAAAAGCTGTTCGTGATGGCAATCCTCTTCCATTTCCAGATCAGTAATATACTATTACAAATTTTATTACTATAAATTATATAGTCAATAATTAGATATGATATTCCAATGAAAGTTTATCTTGACGATCTTAGATCCACACCTGATGGCTGGACGCGTACCTACTCTGTAGAGATGACTAATGTACTGCTTGATAGTCGTACAGTAACCAATCTAAGCCTAGATAATGACTTGGGCTCCTCAGACCCTAAGACTGAGGGATATAATGTTATAAATTACATTGAAGAACTTCTGTTTAATGATCCAACGTTTCCTGTGCCAGAGATTACTTTTCATTCTTCAAATGAAGGTAGGAAGCAATTGATGAAAGAAGCTTTGCGCAAATTGGAAAGAATTAGACAACAACAAATAGGTGGAATATGAATTATATTAAAGGAATTCTTTTAGAAGATTGGTGTCATGTTCAGAAAAATTCTGAAGTAGAATTATTAGAATTTGAGCGTGGCTTACCCAATGGTGCTTTAAATTGGGGACCAATTAATAATTCAGAAACTGTTCATTTAGAGCCTGGCGATTTTGATTATCTTAAAACAATAATTAAACAAAAGTAATTAATAAGAGATAATTTATAAGAAGTAATATATAAGAGATAATATTATGGGAAAAGTAATTAATGTAGATTTTGAAAGTAGGAAAACAATTCCTAATTTTCTTATGAAAGAAATTCCTACAGAGCCAATTAATTCCGATATTAAAGATTATCTTGCAAAAGTAAAAGAATGGGAAAATTCAAATCGTTATCCTTATGATCACGTATTTAAAAATAATAATGTAGTAATGGAAATGAATTTTGACGATCAACAATTGCCTTATTGGAAATTATAATTATTAATATTTATCAATGTAGAATATTGGAGAATTCAAATGGAAACTAAAAGACTAATTGAATTGAGAGAAAAGCTTGAATTTGCAATCCTATCTGCCAAATCAAAAGGATTTACGATTACTTCAAAAGATTGGGGAAATGACACTGGTGAAGTGGAAGACCTATGTTGCTGCCCAATGGGAGCCATTCTTATTCAAAATAAAAAGCCAATTCTAGTTAACGATCCAGTTATGAATGAATATGTTGTAGCCCAAGAACTTGGACTATCTACTCATGAAGTAGATGTATTTACTTCGGTTTATGATCATGATTGGAATGCCGTACCAGATAAAGCAGATCCAGATATTGTTGATCTTGCTGAAGAAATTAGAGAGAAGTATCTTAAAGAATTGTCGGTCCCCGAAGATTTCGAGGATTGATAATTAATTTTAATTAAAGCATTCGGCTTTACGATATATTAATTCGGTGGTCCTAATTAAAGGATTTAAATTAAATGGAGAATATAATGAAAAGAAGAACCTATGTATCAGTAGATGGTAGAAAACGTCAAGTATTTCGTGACGAAGATGGTCGATTTACCTCAGCGCCAAAAGCAGCTAAGAAAGGCTCAACCAGCACTTCTAAGCCAACCAAAGGCAAAAAGGGTAAGGGAAAGTCCAAGTAATAAGTCCGTCCAATTATAACTAATTGGACGCTGCGCGTTTGACCCATTGGTTGGCGTGGTCGGCTCTAACCCGATTTTAAAACTGGTTCGATTCCAGTAACGCGCACTATATATTACCTATTAACTAATTAATAATATTTATCACAACATTACATTCTTTATAATTATAAATTAAATGTTACGAATTAAGAAGCCACAACCTGGCAAACGATATTCATATGAATGTATTCTACATGGATCAGATAAATTGATCTATTGTAAAGAGCATACTCAAATGCAATATTGTACTGGTTGCGAAACTGATTGCATGTTCTGCCAACCAATTTATGAATATCGTCAAGTTAAAAAGCCAGAAAAGAAAACATTTAAAATGTCAAGAACAAGACCTTCTCGAATACAATAATTATTTAACATTGGTTAATAATATGAAAAAGATTAAATATCCTAATTCTTCCATGGAAGAATATTTGCCAGAACAAAAAGATATTTGGCTTGTATTTGATATGTCAAATGGCGATAAACCTTCCAAACGTTATGTATGGTGGTTTGACTCCATTAAACAAGCAAGAAAACATATTAAACATCAAAGGCAAATGAAATATGCAGCTACATTATCAAGCCCAATAAAAGCTACCATTGATATATAATTTTATATGGATTCCATAATAGAAAAGATTTTATCATTATTTAGATTAGTTGCGTCTTCAAATGAAAATGAATCGGCAAATGCTAAAATGCTTGCTGAAAGATTAATGCTTAAACATAACATTACTAAAACTCAGCTAGATAAAAAATCAAAAGAAAATCAACCATTATATAATGATAAACATTTTCTTTATAATTCAACAGAATTACTTTCTTGGAAAAGTTTATTAGCCTTTACTGTATCTCAGAAATTCTTCTGCTATGTTGTTGAGGAACAAAATAAAACATCTTTAGGTGATATTACTTATATATACTTTATGTATGGTGATGATTTAGATGAGGTTGATTCTGCGAAATTAATATTCAATTTATTAATTGATCAAATTGATTTATTAGTAATTAATAATTGTAAAGATAAGAGTGAAGATTATATTTATTCTTATCAAGAAGGATTAGTTTCGTCAATTAAATTTCTTTTGGAGAATGAACTTAATCTTGAAGAATATAGGAAACCAAGAAATATATTAGAAATTTCAGAGCAATCAAAAGATAAGATTGAAAAAGTAGAAAAAGATTTTCCTAAAGAAAAACCAGCAGATAAAACTACAAATGTAGATGGTAAACAATTAATAAAAGATGTTGTTGCCTATTTCAAAGGTGAAGCTGATGGTTCTAAAATCAAATTAAATAGATTATTAAAATCATAATAACGGCCATCTCTACGATCTCTCATCCGTAATTGAGATGATTATCTGGCATTCTTATAGTAAGAAAATTCAAATGCAGAAAGCTGTAACTGGAGAAAATTAAATCAATGCTTAACTGAAAGGACAGAATAAATGCTATTTCCAACACTGGCTAAACAGCCACTCAAAGTTGATGAACTCGTACTTGTTAAGTTGCATGAAGGTAAAGTAATCGCAGGATTTGTAGATAAAATAGATGATACTCATTTTTGGCTCCGTTCCAAAAAAGATCCAAATGATTATAATATATTTAGGGAAAAATTTTCATTCAAAATTGATGAAGTAGTTAGACTTAATTAATAAGAATTGTTAACTTTATTTAAAGTTAATAAGGATAATATATAATGAATTATTCTGGTTCAACTAAATTTGATTACATGATTTATCGCGATCTTCCTAATGGTATTACTAATACATATGAGGAAGAGATTATCCTTAAAATAGAGGGTAGATCATATTTCGCACATGGTAAATATTCAGGAGCTTGGGAAGATTCTTATCCAGATGAAGGAGATACGGAAATACTATCAGTGATTGGTCCAGATGGTAAAGATTGGGAAGATCAACTATCTGATATTCAAAAAGCTCAAATCCTTGATATTATCCAAGAAAAAGTATCAACGGATGAGGATTATGATCCACCAGATATTGATTACTATGACCGCGATTATCATGATGATTTCGGAACGTGGGAAAGTGATTATGATTATTAGCTGGTGTAAATTATTTGATAGTAATAATATTGCATATTTGGTATGCGAGTTGTAATATCATTCGTAATATTATTCATATTAATAATATCTTGTTCAGGTTCTGACTCTACAACAGAACCAAATATTAGGTCAACAACCCTAAATGAAACAGGATCCCAAGATGGTGGACAAGCGCCACCAACCGGAACAAACCAGCCAAATAATGCTGGCGGTAATGATAATTCTGGTGGTACTGGGACTAATAGTGGCGGTGGGCATTTACCTCCTATGCGCGGAAACATTGCAGATCCTACACCAAATACATGTACTGGTTGTTTAGATAGGGCTGGAAATTTATCTTGTGATCAAATTGTATTAGATTGTATTGAATCGTTTAATCCTAGTAATTTTAATCTTTGCCCTGTTGACAAAAAATATTGCAGTAAGCATGATTGGTTAAACTATTGTACATCTGAAGTTTTTTCAGATTGTCATAAAGTTTGTGAAATAAAATGTATGAGTTGTTCATTTGTAAATAATTGTAATTTTAACAATTATCAATGTCAGGAACCATGTCAACAGTAAAAGCTGTATTATTAATTTTATTTTTAACTGCATGTAATTCCAATGCAAACAATTCATATAAACATGTTGATGTTAAACCGCCAGTAGAAAATACTGAAACATTAATTGATGTTGAATTAGAAGCGCCATGTCCAAATGAAATGACATACATATATGGTAACTATTGTCCAAAGGTAAAACAAGAATGTTTAGATTGGATAGATGATGTTACTCTTCCTTATGCTAGATGTAGAAAATATAAGGAGCCTTCTGTTTGTTTAACACCTCGCATAGCAATGAGCTTCTGTATTAATACAGAAGAGTTAAACGATAATTTTGGTGTGCCTTATGGTAATAAGTCTTGGACTGAATGTAAAGCAATTTGTGAGAATCGTGGGGCTAAATTATGTAATGAGGAACAATGGAACTTCGCTTGTGAAGGCGAAGCGATGTTACCATATCCTTATGGTTATGAATTTAGTACTACTATATGTAATGTAGAAAGGGAACATATAGTTTGTGGGAATAAGATTTGTGATTTGCGGGCGAATATTTCTGAATATCCTAAATGTATTTCTCCATTTGGAATCCATAATATGGTTGGAAACTGTGATGAATGGGTTATAACTCCGCTTCATTATTCGTCTACAGTATCAGGATTAAGCATGAGATCAGGGCTTAAAGGTGGACATTTCGGGGGCGGGCGTCACAGGTGTAGACCTATGACAGCAGACCACTCAGAACATTTTAGGAACGATCCTACTTTAGGTTGTAGGTGTTGTAGTGATATTAAATAATTTATAATTAAAATGCCACAGATAGAGTTCTTCTAGGAGCCTATTGTTTACTTTTATCTGTGTCAGTGTTTTCATCTTAAGCAATAGGCTAGCGTTGTCTCGCCGCTGATATAGCGAGATTTAATTTTATATTGGAACATTCAAATGAGAGATGAAGTTTTTTGGGCTAATAAAATTCATTGGTCATATCGAGGGATTGTGAAAGCAAATGCAAATGCAGCCTATGGACTATACTATTGTAGGTATAATGGAAGTGGCGCCGGATTCTTCACAAGATGGAATTCTTATTCTAAATATCATTTGATTCTTAAACTTAAAGAAGATGGATTTGATGCTGATGAATTTGATGCAAATTATAATGGCGCAATAACTATTAGGTGGAAAGAATAAATGGCTCAACTGGATTTTCCAAAACAAGACTTGACAACAACAGATATAGTAATTGGAAGTCCATATCGTAAGCCAGAACGTGCGCCTAGTATACATACTAAAGCCGCAGCCTCTGCCAAATATATTGCTGAGTCTGTTATAAAAAAACTATCTAAATCTTCTCAAAAAGAAATTGATAGGGCTGAAAAAGAATTCCCTAAATTTTATGATGCTTGCATGATTAGAATTGCTAAAGCCGCTCATAAAGGAGAGTTTAGCCTCTGGTATACTGGACAAGGTGCTGGACTGTTTACCAAATGGTCTTATCGAATTAAACTTCTTTTAATTCAAACTCTTGCAGAAGAGGGGTTTAAAATCTATACAAGTGAAGAGGATATTGCAAAATGTCCCGGGCTTTTGATTGATTGGAAAAATATTTAATGATAACTTTTGGACTTACTGGTGGAATCTGCTGTGGCAAATCTACAGTAACTAAAACGATTATAGCTAATAGCATTCCTGTTGTGGATGCAGATATTGTTGCTAGACAAATTGTAGAACCTGGAACTATTGGATGGTTTCAAATCATTGAAACATTTAGTCGTGATTTCTTAAATGAAGATGAAACAATTAATAGAATTAAATTGGGCTCATTTGTATTTGCTAATCCGCTAGCATTGGGAACATTAAATTTCCTTTTAGGACCATTGATTATTCAAGAAGCAACAAATCAAATTAATAAATTGCATGAAGCTGGTCATAAGCTCGTTTGCTTGGATGCCGCTCTTATAATTGAAATGGGAATTGCTGATAAATATCGCCCACTTATAGTCGTTCACTGTCCCGAATCTCTACAGTTAGAACGCCTTATTCGTAGAAATTCCTTGACAGAGGATGAGGCACGAGCTAGAATAAGATCACAAATTCCTGGCACCGAGAAGCTAAAATTTGCAGACTTTGTAATCGACTCTTCAAAAGATTTAGAATATTCTAAATATCAAACAGAAGATATTATTAAAATATTAAAAGACTTACCATAAGATTTATTAAAAGACTTAACTAACCCTGTTAGTTAATATTAACAATTAACCCCAAAATAGAAAGCAATATAAGAAATGGAAAATTCAAATCGTATTATGTTCCTTCGTGCTCCAAATGGTCATCCAGTTGGTGCCCTTGCAATTAGACTTGTAAAGGGTAAGAACACCGCCAAGTATCAATTCTCTGTCCTTAATCCAAAGGATCAATTTGATCGTGCCGTTGCTAGACAACTAGCTCTTGGTCGCCTTGTCGAAAAACCTCTTACAGTCCATCTTCCAGATGAAGCTAACATGCATGACATTTCTGAATCTGTTATGCTGGATCTTTCCCAAAGAAAAGAAGCTCCTTCTAGAGCCCAAAAGGCAGCTTCACTTTGGCTGAATACTAATGGCTCACTTCTCCCTCTCTAATTGGATCAAGGTAACGGCCATCTCTGCCGTTGCCTTACCATCTATGAGCGACACAATCCGTTCACAATTTTAAACATTAAAGGATATTTTAATTATGGCTACTAATCAAGTTGTTACAGATCACGTAGAAGCTGGTCTTTCAAAGATTCGTGAGATTTTTGAAAAAGCAGTTGCTCGTATTGAGGAAATTAAGCCTGGAGAAAAAATTCCAGCAACTAGACTTGCGCAAGATATTGCGGCTGAATATGATATGACGGGTCCAGAATTGTACCCAACACTTCTACATTTGTTCCGGGGTTATCCTGGCGTAGAGATTCGTCGTGGTGCTCATGGTGGAATTTTTCGTCCAGACCCATCCAAGAATGTAAAGGTAGTTAAAGATGATAATGCTAGTGTGGAAAGTGCTAGTGTTGAGCCTGATCAGAAATAATTCTGACTGGTTATTTATATAACTTTCTATTTGAAAGAGGATAGTAATATGGCAAAATTGGTTCGTAGTGAAGATGGTTCGGTTGATGTTCAGGCGAGCGCGGCGGCTTATGCTGCTGAGCTTACTGAGAAGCTAACTGCTCGTGCTGCAAAGGCTGCGGAGAAGGCGTCCGCTAAGGAGCTTCCTTCAGAGGCTACTGAAAGCGCGATCGATGCGGTTCTCGGTCGTTATCCAGAGGATCAGCGCTTGCCCATGCCAGCGCTTACCGCGATGGTTGTAACGGAGCTTAATACTCCAGTGGAGCAGTTTGCTGCTGCAAGCAAAGCGGTTCAAGCCGCTTTGCGTGCTCGAAGAGATGCTGGTACGCTCAGCATTTCCAAGGGTGCAGGTGGTGGCGTATCTCGTTCGCTAGAAAAGAAAAGCGCCTAATCAACGCCAATCTGCAAGTTTGCAAGTTTAGTAGCAGGACCTATATGGTTTTGGAAAACTTGTTTTATTTATAATCTGTATTTACATGGATATTATATATGGATATTGTTGAGCTAGAAGAATTGTTGGCTGAAGCTTTGCCTACCGGATTTCACTTTCAAATCGATACAGATAATTCTGGTCAGATAATTCTTCTGACTGGTCTTCGTGAAGATGATGAAGGCGAGCTTGTAGCACTTGATGAACCTTCTGTAGAAGGGGATCTCTCCGATGAGGGATTTGAACGTCTTAAAGACTATGAGGATGATCTATAATGGGAATTGCACTATCTCTTCAAGAAATGAAAATTATAAATTACTGCGAAAACAAGCCAGTAGTTTGTTGGGAGCATCTTGCTCAATTCGGAAAAGATCCGACAACTATTAAAAAGGCAACTCTACAAAAAATTATCTCTGATATTAAAAGAAAATATAGAGAGATGAATGTAGAATGTCCTTTGAAATCATCTTTTAAGGATATGCTTGATATGTCAGCCATTAAAGATAAGCTTGAAAAACAAATGTCATTTCCTATAAATGAAACTTTGGGCGCTGCCAAAATTAGTTTGGATAAAAAACCAATTCAACATTTGGTACAAATTAAAACAACTCCTTCTGGAAACATCATTCCAATGGGACCAAAACAGATCCTATCTGCTCAAAAGGATTTTGCAATTGATAAGGCGTGGCGTCGGGTAAGGACTAGAAGTGGTATTCATCCACTTGGTCAGGATGAATTTTTGGTAATGAATTATCTTGTAGATAATGCGGAAGAACTAATTCCAATGGAAAAGCTAAGGGATGTTGTATATCCTAATTTTGGAAGTAAAATTCCTCCTCGTTGGTTTGATTCGATTAGCAGAATGTTTACAAAACTAAGGAAATCTATTCCAGAAATACGTACACGTCTGCACACGATTAGGACTGATGGAAATACTTTTTATATGCTAAAGTAATTTTTAAATATAAAAATGATTGCAATCATTCAATAATGAGATATATAAATGATTGCATTGGGGAATCGTCCAACGGCAGGACAGAAGCCTTTGAAGCTTTTTATTGGAGTTCGAATCTCTATTCCCCAGCCAAATCTAAAATGTACATTTTAGATTGTTGTAAATAATGTAAACCAGAATATCAATTAGATAATGAGAGACATTATATGGGCATGTGGCGTAATCGGCAGCCGCGCAGTTCTTAAAAATCTGTGTCTTAATCGACGTATCGGTTCAAGTCCGATCATGCCCACCAACTTAGCACACGCAAGTATTTAGTGATATATACTATGTATGAGTAAATATAAAATATCAGATGAAGATTTGTCAAAAGCCATAAAAGAAAGTCTCTCAATTAGAGAAGTATTAACAAAATGTGGGCTTGCCCCACATGGTGGGTCTTATAAGGTTTTTAATTTAAGAGTTAAAAAATTAAATATTGATATGTCGCATTTTACAGGACAAGGACATTTGAAAGGTAAAACTCACTCATGGTCTAGTAAAATAGATTTGGAAGATTTATTAGTTAAAAATAGTGATAGGGTTTTAAATACGCAATATAAACGCAGAATAATTGATTCTGGTTTATTAAAAAATAATTGTGCCATATGTGATATTAAAGATATTTGGCAAATGAAACCTATTGCTTTGCATTTAGACCATATAAATGGTGATCATTTTGATCACAGAATAGAAAATCTTAGATTGCTTTGTCCTAATTGTCATTCACAAACCCCAACCTATTGTGCAAAAAATAAAAAACTTAATGTCCCAAAGATTAGAAAATCTGAATTTCCTATTCAGGAACCTAAGAAATGTAGTATTTGTTTTTCTAATCTAAAAGATAGTAGATGTAATGTTTGTATAAACTGTTATAATAAAAATAGAAAACTATTACAATCTTCATATGAAAGAGTAACAAAAATTGTTTGGCCTCCGATTGAAGAGCTTTTGTTAAAACTAAAAACTTTATCATATGTAGCTTTAGCTAAAGAGCTTGGCGTTTCAGATAATGCTATTAGGAAACACATTAAAAATGTCACACATTAGAACAGCAGTATCAAAATATCTTAGAGAGATTGAGGAACTACATTCAAAATGTTCCAAAATAGAATCTAAAATAAAAACATTACAATTGCAATGTAAACATCATAATATTACTAAGCCTATTACAGATGATGTTTTTACAAACTTTTGCGTTTGTAAAGATTGTAATATATAAAAATGTTAATTAAACCAGCATCAGATTATAAACATATAGATAAAATCTATTCCAAACTTTTACTATTACAAAATACTTTTAATAGTAAAAGCAAGAAAACAATTAATTCTTATAAAAATAAAATTCAAAAATTAGAATTAGAATTAAATTCTTTAAAAGAAAAATTGCAAAATGGTTGCGAGCACTTGATACAAGATCAAATTGTTTCTTATCATTGGTATGAGTCAGAAGATCCTAATTGCGAGGGACCCCAATCTTATTGGGTAAGATGCGGCAATTGTGATAAACAATTAGATAATTGGGTTCAGAAATAAGTTTCATAATGAAAAATAATAAGTTTCGTAATCCTTTAGTGATTCCAGCAAAAAAGAAAAAGGCTGGACCTCACAAAAATAAAAAGGACAAGCGCAAATCAAATAAAAAATCCAAGGAAATTAATGAATAATTTTGATGGACTTTGTGGAATTATTTGGCGTTATTCAACCTCTGACAATCAAGTTCGTTGTCAATATGAATTTGGTCATGGTGGAAAACATTCATGGTATAAGGTTGAATATTCAACAAGAATTATTGGCGGAACATTTGATAGAGAAGGAAGATCTATTAATCTTATAAGAAAAGAACAAGATAATAAAATAGGAAAATAACATGAATATAGTACAAGCGTTTGTACTTCAGAGTGATGATAATTGGGCAATTGCAGAAGCCGAGCTTTGGGATTTAGAACCAGTAGAATTAACTGGAAATGAAAAAGTCATTGGACATAGAAAAATCGATGGACTCATATACAAAGTTCTTAAAACAGAAGATAATAAATTGGTCGCAATTACCAAGTAAATATTTTAATTGGTATATTAAAAACCAAGATTTTTATATGTGGTGGTCCATTATAACTATAATGGCTGGTTTTATATTCGCAAGAATTCTTGTTATATACAGATAATATATTATACTAAAGTCGTATGTAAAATACGAGATATTTATTATGGCAAAAATACTATATATTGGATCGTTTTTAACTACAGAAAGTAAAGCTTTATTACTAGCTTGGTGGAAGCTTAATGTTGGCGATCTTTTGTCAGATGTTAAAGCTGAACATGTTACATTAAAATTTAAACCGAATGATTTAGATTTATCATTATATCCAATGAAAGAGCTTGGTAAATTGGAAAATAAAATAAAAGTTATTGGATATGCTAAAAATGATAAGTGCCAAGCTGTTCATGTGGCTTGTGAACTTAAATCAAACAATGAATTTCCACATATAACCATTGCTGTTAATGGTGTTCCTCCAAGTTATTCAAATGAATTAATTTCAAATGCTGTTAAAGATGGAACATTGATTAAAGTTGATGGTCCAGAGTTGATTGGTATTTTTGATTCATTTCCAAGATCAAAGTGAATTACAATCCATCAGAATTGATATGGTCAAATAATAATTTTGATGAAGCGTTGAATTATTCAATAGATTCTAGAATAGTTGTTTGGGAATGGCTAGATAATAATGCCAGAGTTTTTATTATGAAACCAAGTGGAATGTGGTTTTGGACAATTGATGATTCAAATTATATATTTGAATCGTCTAGAAGTTCATTGGTAATTTCTAATTATGATTCAAAATATTGGTGGGCGTGGATTATTAAAAATATTAAAGTGTTAACTATTTAATTTTTACAGTAAGTTCTCATTCTATGACAATTAGCACATACAACTTCACATTTTTTTATTTCATTTAAAATGATATTTTTATCAGAAGTGTTTGGCTTTGAAATATCAAATAATTTTTTAGTTGTCATGATATATAATATATCATTTAGGATTCATATGGAAAAACAAATTATTATAGTTGGCGACATACACGGCTGCGTTGATGAGTTTAAAGATTTGTTAAATAAAATTTCTTTTAATTCTAATCAAATTAGACTTATATTAGTAGGCGATATTTTGGACCGTGGACCGGATCCGGTCGCATGTCTGCGATTAGCCCAAGAGCTTGATGTGGAGTGCGTCAAAGGGAATCATGAAGATAAGGCTTTGCGTTGGGTAAAACATTTTAATAAGTGTAGAGAAACTGGTGCTATTCATCCAATGAAAGCAATTGATGATAAAACGAGAAAAGAATATCTTTCATTAAATGAAGATGATCTTAATTGGATGAAAAGATTGCCAACATCAATTAGTATTGATGCTGAAAAGAAATGGATTGCTGTTCATGCTGGAGTTGAACCACGCAAAGCATTCAATCATCAAGTAGACGCTCAGCTAATGAGAGCTAGATATATGAATTCTGAAGGTAGAGCCGTGTCATTAGGTCCTACATTGAAACAACCAGAAGGCAGTAAATATTGGGCTGAAATGTGGACCGGAGCAGAATCATTTATATTTGGTCACAATGTATTCACTGAGCCTACATTTTTTAAAAGAGAAGCGCCAACTAAGCATAGTGAATATGCAGGAGTTGGAATTGATACTGGTGCTTGTTTTGGTGGAAGCTTGACAGCATTGTTTTATCCTTCCATGGAAATTGTTCAAGTTAAAGCAAAGAAGGTATATTTTGAAAATAAAGCTGATGCAGAATAAAGGCTGGACAAGTGCGTTGCGGTTAAAAATCGCGTTTATATTATGCTTGTTGATTATTAGTTGCGATAGGAAGCCATGTCCTCCATTGGAAGTTAATGGAGTATATGCGGTTACTAAAGCCTCTGTTGTTTTAATAGAAGGACAAGAGTGTAAAATAATTGAAGTGATTGAAAATTCAAATTGTCAAAGTCAATTTACTTTGAATTGTATTGGAGATGTTAATGTTTGTTATAGGCAGGTTTTGAGTAGAGTTTTAGTTTGTCCTAATGGTATGATATCTAATACGATTGGTATAAGTGGTGGTAAATTTCCAAGAGAAGAGATTAAATGACAATACAGCGCCCATGTCCGATCTGTCACGAATTAGTTACAATTATTGGTATGACCAAAAATAATAAAAAAATTGGATCTTGTGGTCATACATGGAAATTTAAACAATCCAAATCTGCAAAATTGATGGATAGAAAATACGTAAAGACAGAATTTGGTCTTGAGCTTGCAAAGCCTTGACATCTATTTTATAAAATATATAATTCACTAGAGAGAAATTAAAATGATTAATATTTCATTGGACCTTATATTTTTAAAAAGAAAAGATAATGAATTAGAAATTGTTGATACGATTTCAATTAATTATGATGATAATACCAATGAATTTGTTATTAATGAATTATTGAGACAATTCAATGATGTTGAAGATGTAACAATTGCTGAGTTAATATTTGCTATAGAGACTTATCCACAAGGTAAAATTCTAAGGTCAGAAGAGAGCGATGATTCTTGTGAATGGGTAACTCTTGCAAGATTTCAAAAAGTAACGAATAACAATAAAACATTTTGGATTACAGTATAATGGTTATAAGTTAAAGTAGGCATATATAATGCCTTAACTTATATACAGAACTATATATGATACATTAAAAGAGGAAAATTAAAATGCATTGGTGTCCACAGGAAACGGAAGCTTTATTAATGTTATTGGGAGCAATTCCATTAGTAGGATATTACTTTAAAAGTTTGCACGCAAAATGGCACGCAAAAAATGCTTCTCAATGCGATCATGAAGGACATAACCATGAAAACAAATAACAAAGCAGTTAAGTTTAAAGAAAAACAACTGGCACTAATGTAAATCATAGGACCAAAACTATTACTCTTGATATAGATTCTTAATTTTAACGGCCATCTCTGCTACAACTATTACGTATATGGCGATTGACATTTAATGCACAAACATCCCGATACTATAGAATTCAGTGTACTGAACCAGATATTAAACACAATAATAAAAGTGTGTCGAATATGATTATTGTTGGTTATATTCCAACAAAGAATTTTAGGCTTTGGGTTAATCAGGGAGCATATAATCCTCCGTTAATTGATTCGAAATGTTTGGAACTTCCTTATTATGAAGTTTTGTTGTCAGAAATTAAAGATGTATTTTATTATGTTGATCTTCGAAAAGATGAGAGATTCAATGTTATATTTAAGTTGGACAAAGGTTTGCGTCCGACACCTGGAACAAATATGATGGAATATAATTCAATGATGGACCGTAAGGATCAGGCACAACCAATGTTTATGATATCTAGGCAAAATTTGGAATCATTAATAGATATTGTTACTAAAATGTAGTAAATAATATGGGTCTAGCTCCTCCGGTTTGGGGTAGTGGTTCTTATAAAGCCGCGGGCTAATAGCCAGAGGTTCAACTCCTCGTAGACCTACCAAGTAACATTGCATTGAGTTAAAGAATTCCCTCCTTTCACTTTAGCTTAATACTTATTTGAATGAGTTTAAAGATGTAATGTTACTTTTATATTTGGTTCTGTGATGGAATGGGCAGACATGGAGTCCTCAAAAGGCTTTTCCAGAAATGGAGTATCGGTTCGAGTCCGATCAGAACTACAAAATTCTTTATTATAAAAGAAAGTTAATTGTAAGATGGCTTATATTTATATGATGGCAGTTGAGTGTGAAAACGAAACTCAATGTCGTGGTTTAGCTAGTTGGTGGGAACAACATAAAGTTATTACTTTATCATCTGGCGAACAAATTACTTGTGATATTGAAGTTAGCAATTATAAGAGCAGTCCAGGTGATGCTGTTTATATTTCTACTTGGTGGTTTATTGTTTATCCTCGTTGTAATAAGTATGATAATTATGCCAGAAGACTTTGTTCTGGCGGACCATCTAGTATAGAAGAAGCTCAAGAAATTAATGAGTTAACTAAAATTTTTTATGATTTATTGCGTCAAAGATCTGATTTTAGATTTGGTGCGGCTGATTTTGAAGTAGCTGATTTTAATGATTATGAAGATCTTATTGGTTATTCTTATTTGGATGGAAATCATTCCAATATCATTATTTCCAATGAGATGTGGGAGAAGATGAAAAAGCCTGTTGTATTTCAAAAGTTTTCAGAGTCTCATATGTGGATTGCAAACAAAGAAGTTGTTTATGAGGAATGATTATGAGAATTATACAAAAACCATGGGGTTGTGAGAAAATTTGGGCTGAAACTAATAAAAATTATTTAGGCAAAATTATAGTCATAGAGCCTGGACATAGGTTGTCAAGACAATATCATCAGTTTAAATCAGAAACTTTTATGGTGTTGAAAGGTGTTCTTACATTAGAAATTGGCTCAGGGGCAAATATCAAAACTCATATATTACAGGTAGAGGATTGTTTTGATTGTCCAGCTGGAATAATCCATCGTTTGATTTGTGACGATAAAGAACCTGAAGCGGTTCAGGTAGTTGAAGTGTCAACATATCATCCATATGATATAGTTAGATTGGAAGATGATTATGGAAGATAAAAGTTTTAAACAATTAAAAGAATTATTGGAAGGTAAAACAATTAAATCAGTTTTACCTCCTGATGCTAGTGAAGCTATTTGTAAATTTGTATTAACAAATGGTAAATCATTTAGATTGCATGCAACAGATTTAGGTTTTTGGATAGAGGGATCAACTGGTGGTGATGATAGATATGAATCTTTAGAAGATTTATTAAGAGATTATTCTCATCATGAACATGATTATTTGCTAGTATATGGTTATGACCCGCCAAACTGCATTATTACTTGTGATGAAAAGACTGTAATATTTAAGTCCCCAAAAGAAAAATCATTTAAAATGAATTATTCAAATCTAAATTCAGAAGAAAAAGAATGTTTTAAATCAGATAGAGGTTTAAAGAGATTAAAGTTTTCTGCTAATATGGGCTGTTTGGTTCCAAATGAAATTGTTAATGATATTGATGATAAATAATTAAGAAAATTAATAGTAATTTGTTTACTGTTGATATTGCAATTAAAGAAGATGGCAATCCTATTTGTATTGAAGTTGGCGATGGACAGGTATCTAGTTTGCCAGATAAAGGAAATAAAAAAGAATTTTATTCTAATCTATTTGGAATATAATATATTGACATATAGTTATGGCTGTTGAAGAGAACAATGATGTAAAAATGTTCTATGCGTGGATTACAGCAGTAACTTCATTATATGAACCAAAATTAATTGCCGCTCTATTAGAACGCGGCTATGCAGTATCTTCTGCTGCTGCCGATGGCAGACTATCTGTAAAAAAAGATAGTGCGCCTTGTGTTTTAATTGCAATCAAATTAGCGATAACTGTATCAAAAGTTACACCACATGTTGTTTATACTGATATTACTGATTGTTTAAAATTGCAAAAAGCAATGTATTATTCGATAGTTGTGGCGGAGGCTGTTCCTTGTGCGTGGAATGGATCAAACATTATTCTTGAAGAAACCATAGATAAAGTAGTTAATAAAGAAGACTTAAACTAAACGAGAAACTCCAATGTTTAGAGTGCCCTATGATAAGGTAGCCCTTCATGCAGACAAGTATATTGTCTACACTGCCATTTCATACGGGACTAGCTTGTCTTCTCATTATTGGAAAATGTATTTGTTTTTTCTTGACGCTTGTGGTTGGGATGATTATTCATATGATATGGAAACTCTAGCTCGTATTGATGCAAGTTGGGATATCATATCTCATTTTATTAACGAAAAGATTATTTGGAATTAAATAATGTTTTATTCTTCAGTTGAAATTTACTGCAATAATTGTGGTATCAAAATGTTTAAACCAGAACCTAATATAATAGGTAGGTCTTGTAAAGTATGTTCTCAAGATTGTTTAAATGAATATGAATTGAAAAGGGCTCATAGTATTATGGGTGCGGAATATAAAGGTAAGGAATGTCAAAAATAACTGGACTCATTAGATGTAGTGATTTTGTTAAACGTCAAACTAAAGATTCCTCACATTCTTATTTTGATGGATCTTGGGAAGAGCTAGAAACTGAAGTTAACATATCTGCCAAGATGGATCATCGAGCCAGACGAGGTTATCGTGATGGAGTATATCTGGTTGATTGTATCCCAGATAAATTTTATTCTGCTATAGTAGATGTTAATTCTAAGACAAGACTTTTTACAGAATTTACTAAACGCAGACCAGATGAACAACCTTATCTATCTATTGCGGCAAGAAATAAAAAACAAAAGGCAAAATATGCATCAGTAGTTCTTTATCATTCTTCTGTTTTGGAAGAAGGCAAGGAAAGGTCTACGAGTGCTGATTGGGAAATTGTAGCAATCAAGGCGAGAGTTTCTGAACAAGAGGAACCAATGGACCCAGTTACGATGGCAAGGAATTTCTTGCAATTGCCTGGAGGTACAAAAGGTGATTTTTCGGCAGATGATTTTGCTAAATCTATTATATATTGGAGTCAGCATTGTAAGGCTAATCCAAGTAAGCATTGGTGGGAATATCTCTGATAGAGAATTGCAGAGAGAAGTTAATATTGAACGTTGGGGTCTTTGGCAAAGGAATGTCCAAGATCATTTTAAGGATATGCCAACTGAAGATATTAAGAACTGTTTGAAAAGCACATCTTTTCCATATGCCGTTTTGTTCGAGAACTGGTTGGGAGATTTTAAAAATGATTTTAAAATCATTCTACGAATAATCAGTACATTTTATGGAGATAAAACTAGAAAATCTATAAGGAATTCTTTTAATATTAGGTGGGCTAATCCAATTTTTAGATACAAAATGATTAAGAGGTTAACATCAACTTTTGGGTCCTCAAAATTAGAAAAACATGCAGCTAAATTAGCTAGTAAATTTGGATTTATTAGTTCTGTTGCGGTTGATAGATACATTGCAGATTTACTTAATAATGATAAAAAAATAATAATTGTAGAAATAAATGGAGATTTGTGGCATTGTAATCCTTCTATCTGGAAGTCAGAAGACATTCATCCAATTAAAAAAGTTCCAGTACAGCAAATCTGGGACAGAGATAAAAAAAAGAAAAGATTATCTAGAGTCTTTAGGATACAAAGTTTTTGTTTTATGGGAAAAAGATATTTTAAAAGGTAAAGATATTTTTATTTTAGATTTTTTTGAAAGTATAACAAAATGAATAATTATGAAGATAAAAAAGAAGAGACCATAAAAAAATGGTCAGCGTGGACTTATAATGTAAGAGATAAATTTAAGCCGATGACTGTTAATGAAATTAAAGAAGATCTTAAAAAAACACAATTGCCATGCGCTGTATTGTTGCAAAATATTGAGGGCGATTTTAATGTTTCTAATATTATTAGAACAAGTAATAATTTTAATGTTTCACAGGTTTTTTATTATGGGAAAAAGAAATATGATAAGCGCGGGGCACTAGGCACATATAATTATACTGACGTAATATATTTGTCATCATTTAATGATGTAATATCTCTTAAAGATAAATATAAATTTATTGGCATTGAAAATAATATGGAAAATACTATTCCAATAAAAGAATTTATTTATCCAGACAATTCAATTTTTGTTATGGGAGAAGAGAATATTGGAATAACAGATGAAACAAAATCAATAATAGATTATTTTATTGAAATTCCATCACTTGGATCTGTTAGAAGTTTGAATGTCGGGACAGCGGCAGCTATAGTGCTTTTTGATTTTATAACAAAATTTGGTAGGTAAATTATGAAAAATTTTGATTATCCATTACTATTACTAATAAGTGTGCTTTTTGTATTTGTATCTATGTTTGCTATTTTAATTTTTAATACTCATGCAAATATTGCTATGAACAATAAGGCAGAAGAAGCTTGTCATCCATATAAAGTTATTACTAGGCATACAGATGATTATTTGGGTAAAAAAATAATATATGTAATTTGTACTAGTAATAATGGAAAAGCTGAACTTAAAGAGATAAAATGATAAACTTAGCCGCAGTAATAGTATTAATTAATGATGGTTTGGTTCTTGGAGTTTCTCGTAGAAACGATAAAACTAAATTTGGTCTTGCTGGAGGAAAACGGGATCCTGGTGAATTGATTGATTTGACTGCGGTAAGAGAGCTTAGAGAAGAGACGGGATTGATAGTAGATCCAAATAGAATGTATTATATTTATTCTAGAGTGGAACCGGCAGAGAAGTCTGGTGGTGAAGATTTTAATTGTGAATGTTTTTATGCTATATCTTGGACTGGAAAGATAACTCCAGAAAAGGGACTTGAAGTAAAATGGGTTCCAATGAGTGTTTTGATTGATCCTAAAACTGCCGCATTTGCAGAATATAATAAAAATACATTTGATGCATTTAATAAACTCTTTCCAAAGGTTTATAAAACACTTAAATAATGTCAATAATAGAAATCATTATTATAGTTTATTTAATTAGTTTTATTATAGTTTTACCATTAGTTGCGTTGTATGATCGTTATGGTCCACATTTATAATAAAAATAATAAATAATTGATATATATTAAAATGGCAAGCTGATTAGCTATCAGCTATGAGAAGCTACCTCATGAAATGGCTAGCCACCATAAAAGCCTCTCTCTGCTTGAGATTTCCGAAAGGAGTAAAGTCCGTTTAAGGAACACGGTGATTCGGTAGAAATATCAATGAAGTTTAAAATAATTGCTAGATTTTAATATAAATTGAGAAATTTTTACTGGATGAGTAGTGGATTAATTCTGTAAATCATACATAGACTAACTAGTTTAGTCGCGGCAACAGGATCCATATCCTTATATATTTATATAGTGTAAGCATTTAAAAGAAAGTAATTAAATAACGGCCATCTCTTCAAACCATTGTGCTTGATTAGGTGGCTGAATTTCTATTAATATTATAATTCAAGGTAATTATTATGAAGAAAATTAAAGGTGTAATTTACGTTTCTGATTCTAAGAATTCGAAAATTGCTGGTAAATCCAAAGTAGATGCAACATATGGAAGTATTGAAGGTACATGCCCTTCAGATTGTGCTCTTCGTGGAGAATCTTGTTACGCTGAAACCGCATATGTGGGGATTCAGGTAGCTAGGCTTGATAAACAAGCAAAAGGTCTTAATGCCATAGAACTAGCTAGAATGGAAG
>Ga0315284_10002927_pt1 | contig 24305 bp, 26 predicted proteins | sample YL17G09_16_MG_FD_203696 | JGI IMG/M metagenome (GOLD analysis project Ga0315284, IMG submission 203696) | Sediment microbial communities from Yellowstone Lake, YNP, Wyoming, USA - YL17G09_16 | ecosystem: Environmental > Aquatic > Freshwater > Lake > Sediment | place: USA: Wyoming | collected...
AGAGAATGTATCGAAGAGGAAGAAGAAACAAGCTTTGGTATAGAGAGCCTAGATGGTTGAATAGAAAGGCTACTAAGAAGCTAGGTTGGATAGCTCCCTCTGTACAATATAGACTTGATTCTCATATCAATAGAAAAGGTTTTATTCCCTCTATTAGAAGGAAAAGATATTCTATTCAACCCTGTGATTTAGTAAAAATAAGTTGTAATTGGCAAAGCACAAAAGGGTCTCATTGCAAGGGTACAAGAATTATTGTAGGTAAAAAGTCAATAAATATTAATCAAGTGAAAAATGTATTTCATATTGGAAGCTTGATTTGGAGGACAGCAATTCCTCCCACGGCTAAAGCCGTGGGTTTCCTTGCTGTAAATTTTCATGATAGAGATAATCAACCAATGCTACATCTGTAAGGAATGGTTTGAGGAAAAGGTGCTGAAGGTGATACGTATCCCGGATCAATCAGGATATGTGGAAAAACCTGTATGCCCCGGATGCCTCGATGAGATAAAGACCCGATCGGAGGGAATCCCCAAGAAAACCCCGGGGGGATTATTACTGGACAGAAAAGACGGATAAGTTAAGAAAATAATACTATGTGGCAAAGTGCAATTAGTTGCCTTTCAGGGGGATGAGATGGGCTTGAATAAGCAAAAAGGAAATATGTTTCCCTGGGTCACCCACACCATAAACCCGATCAAGGGTTGCCTCCATGATTGCAGTTATTGTTATTTGAGATCGCTACTGTTCTTTGAGATGACGCCCCGGTTTGAGGAAAGAGAGGTAAAAAGAGGGCTTGGCAAGGGGAGAGTGATCTTTGTGGGATCGGCCAGCGACATGTGGGGAGTGTGGGTTCCGGATGTCCAAATCCATGCGGTTCTGGAACAGTGCATGAAATATCCGGATAACACCTATCTCTTCCAGTCCAAGAATCCTGAAAGATTCAAGAATTTCATATTCCCTCCCAAAACGATCCTTGGCACCACCATAGAGACGAACAGGCAGGGGCTGATACAAAGCAAGGCCCCAAAGGTGGAAAGTAGGGTTCAGGCTATGGTGGCTTTCAAGGATGCAAGGAAAATGGTGTCCCTTGAGCCGATCATGGACTTTGACCTGGAAGCGATGGTGAGGATGATCTCATTGGTCGGGCCTGAGTTTGTGAGCATTGGCGCGGATAGCAAGAATCACGCGTTAATGGAACCTTCCTGGAAGAAGGTGAGGGAATTGATTGAAAGGTTGGGAGGAATTACGGAGGTTAGGGAGAAGGAGAATCTGGAAAGGCTGAAGTCTACAGTCAATAAAGGTCAACATTTATGGGGAAATTGAAATGTGGATCCTCGGAATTTTCTGTATCATTTGGGCTTGCTATGGAATGTGGATAATCCATAAAAAGAGGAAAATGAGAAGCACCATTTGATATAGACAATCCCTATAGAAATGGAACAATAAAATGCCAATCTGTAAGGATTGCAGGAGACCATTCACCAAGAATGTGTGGGAAAGAACCCGGAAATTCTGCATTCCATGCTCCGACAGAAGAGCAAAGGAGCAAGGCCACTTCGATAGGATTCATGGCGGATCGGTGCTTAATGCAAGGATTAGGGCCGATGGCTCTGGCAATCCGAAAATATGGACTTCAGGAGATTATGACCAGGGATTTTTGGAGAGCTTGGTCCCGAAATAAAGGGAACAATGGAAACAAAGCGCAAGATAGTGAAATGACTTAGGGAATTTGTGGTATTATGCTGAAATGTTTCCATAGAAAGAAATAATAGGAAACAATAGGAAACAAATGAGGAAACAAATGAGGAAACACATAGACTATGACCAGCTTCAGATTCTTGCCGATTTGAAGCTCACCAAGGCAGAGATGTCCAGAAGGCTCGGGGTCGGACGTCCGGCCATAACAAAGGCCATCAGAAAGCTCAAGGGATATGCTACGAGAGTTGTGGCGCTTGAAAAGGCCAAGGAATACGGAGTGATTCAGTTCAACGTGATGCAGGATCATCTGGATGACCTGAAATATTTAAAGGAGATCTTAGATCCTGTACACCGATATAACATGGGAGACAAAGAAGGTTTCATAGCGATGCAGAGAAAGATCGAGTCTCAGTCAGCGGAAGGGGAGCCCGACCAGGAAGGGAAAAGAAAACAGAAATTGAACCGGGGCAGAAAGATCAAGAGAGAGCAGAAGATTGAGACCTTCGATTTTACCATGGATCCCCGGCTCCTTGAGACAAGGATTATTGAGGTGAGACTGAAATGCAGAGATTTTATCCTTGAAGCCTGGAAGACTGTTGCAAGCAAGGAAGAGGTTGAAGCCTTCAGGGAGACGTTCATAGAGACGCTCAGGGAGGTGAACTCCGAGATGAAGTGCCCGAACTGTGGGCATATATGGGAGACCGATGCGGCAGAAAGATTCGTCGACAGGCTTAGATCGAAACGAATTATCAGACCAGACATTATCCTACATTGAGGATAGGCTGAACCTGAAGAGGAAAAGGGCGTTCAACTTTAAGATTGACCTGCCGGTCCCTTTCCCTAAGCAGGCATTTGCCATCGAGCATCTCAAGAAAAGGAATGTCTTCAAGGTCGGGAGAAGGGGCGGGAAGACCGTCCTTGTCTCGATCATAGCGGGGAATAAATTTAGGGAAAAGAGAAGGATTCTTTATGCTGCCCCTACCACTGAGCAGCTTGACAGGTTCTGGACCACGGTCACAAGGGCCCTTGCGAAGCCAATAGAACAAGGGGTTCTGTACAAGAACGAGACACTCCATTTGATCGAGATCCCTGGGACGGAATATCGGATTAAGGCAAAGACTGCCTGGAATGCAGATACTTTGCGTGGAGACTATTCGGATCTTCTCATCCTCGATGAGTGGCAGTTGATGAACGAGGATGCCTGGGAGTTTGTGGGTGCACCGATGCTTCTTGATAACGATGGGGATGCGATTTTTCTATTCACGCCGCCATCCCTCCACAGCCGGTCGGTGAGCAAAGCCAAGGATCTTCAGCACGCATCGAAGATGTATGAGAAATACAGAAATGATGAAACCGGAAGGTGGGCCACGTTTCACTGGACCTCTCACGATAATCCAACCCTGAGTAATAAGGCTTTATTGGATATCACAAAAGACATGACTTCTATCGCCTATAACATAGAGATCATGGCCCAGGATATAGACCAGGCCCCTGGTGCGCTTTGGAAAAAGGAAGATATAGAACACAACCGGGTATTTAAGGCCCCTGAATTGTCGAGGATAGTCGTAGGGGTTGATCCTTCGACGACAAGCGGAGGGGACGAGGCCGGGATAATAACGGCAGGAAGGGGAGGGGAGGACGGGTACGTTTTATCGGATGATAGTATCCAGGGGAGTCCCTTGGTTTGGGCGACTGCGGCGGTCACCGCGTTCCACAAGTTCAAGGCGGATCGGATAGTTGCTGAGTGTGTACCCATTGATAGTGAGGCCCTAACAAAGGAAGGATGGAAGCCTCCAGTAGATCTTCGTGTTGGAGACCACATATTAGGCTATGATTTAAGCACGGACACATGTAAGTGGACTAAAATAATTGCCTTAAATTTTGGTTATGATGAAGTCATTACTTATGGCAATTCAAGTTTTCATGTGCGATGCACTCGGAACCACAAATGGCCGATGAGAATTGAGAGCCGTGCGGGAAGAGCCAAGTATGGCAAGCGTTTGAAATGTAGTAAGAAAACTCAAGGCATGTTTACTATTGATGAAATGCTGAGAAGTTGGCGGCGTGCAAGAATGATTCAATGTGTTCCAGCGGATATAGGTAGTGGCATTGTTATAGCTAAATTTACTGATTGGATAGATCGTAACAATGCGGTTCGTAAGGTTTTGCAAATGAGCAGACAACAAAGAATTGGCTTTATCTATGGAATGCTTCTCGGCGAAGGCACGCTTACGAAATGTGGGGGCGTACAGTTCAGTCAAAATCCAGGAGCAATAAATGATGCGTTTCTTCTTGCCTGTTTCCTTGAAGGGGTCCCTGCGAGTCATTGCCGAATTAATAGAAAGAAATGGAACGGAGAAGATCGTATTAGTTATCGAACATGGCTTCACAGATCACGTACACTCCTTATAGAAAAGGTTCAAGAACTAAGGAGTAAGTCAGAAGAGGTTTGGTGTCCCACGACCCAACTTGAGACATGGGTAATGAGACAAGATGAGAGGATCACAATCACGGGCAATTCAAATAATGGCGGGGAGATGGTGGAACTCACGATCAAACAGGTCGATCATTCCATTCCCGTCAAACTTGTCCATGCATCCAGAGGAAAATTTACGAGGGCCGAGCCCATAGCGGCCAACTATGAGAAGGGAAGGGTTCATCATGTCGGAAAATTCGATGCACTTGAGCGGGAGCAATGCCTATGGATTCCGGGCGATCCGTCTCCGAATCGCATGGATGCCGCAGTTTGGGCCCTGACTGAACTTTTACTGAGGGCAACCCCGGGATTTGGTTTTGCGGGAAGATCCTATGAGCGGGAAACCAAAGTGGAGGAGAAGAAACAACCTTCCCGGAATATACGAGATCGGTTCATAGACAGATTTGATAGGGGGGATTGATGAGCCAGGACAAAAAAGAGAATAACAGCGATTCCTATCTCATCGGCTGGAAATCCATCTGCGAGGCCATGGGGGTACTCTCCCCGAAGTCAGCTCATGAGAGGATAAAAAGAGCCAATATTGACCTCGGCTGGGAACGGATGAAAAAGGGTCGGTCTCCGGCGATAAGGAAGTCCGTTTTGCTCGAAAAGTTAGACAAATACTTCTATCAGTCATAAAAATTGCTTTTTACTGCATTTTACCTTCGTCAAAGTCAAGATTTCATATTGACAACCGAATTCCTTTCCATGTAACATTATTTCATTGAGATACATCTCTCATCTAACCCTCCTTTCTTTCTGATAGGCGCCCCTTGTGCGATACAGGGGACGCCTTTTTTGTTTTCGGGAGCTATAAGAAATGGGGAACAAGCTGGTGAGGAAGCTAAGGAAAATATCATGAATGATTTGGTGTCCCTGGAGCTGAACGAGTGAAATGTGAATTTTGTGGAGGCAACATAGTTGAGGACCAGTGGAACCCATTCGGGGGCGAAAAATGCATGATGTGCGGGAGAAAACCGAAGACAGAGGAAACTATGAGCAATCGGTTAAATCCGGAAAAGGAAGAAATGGTAAAGGCCCTCTTAAAAGATCATTCCATCAGGGATATCATCAAGGAAACCGGGGTGGCGAAGAATACGATTATACGGATTAGGAACGAGAATTTTACAGAGGAAGAAAAGGCCAAATTGAAAAAGTGGGCTAACGTGAAAGGGCGGAACAAAAGGGAATTGGAAAGGGAGGATCTGGAAGCGACAGAGCAACGGAGGGAGACGAAGGTGAATGAGGATCAAAAGACGAAAATTTGCAGCAAATGCAAGGAACCAATGCTGCTAACAGAGGAACTTTTTTCACACAATCATTCGACTTCTGACGGCTGGGAAAGGTTTTGTAAGGCCTGTGCGAGCAAGATGAGGAAGGATCGAAAGGAAAAAACCGCAGGAAAGAATTCAGGGAACCGGAAACATGGCAACAATGGGGGTCGGGCGCGGAAGAGAACCCCCATAAAAGAAATGCAGCTTGTCCGGGGAAGTGGCCCGATAATGAATTCGGAGCAGCTCTTCCGGACATTCAGATACACGCTGGCCTATGAGATATGTGACGAGGTGGTCGGCCACATCAATCAGTTGAAGGAGAAACTTGCAAGTGAATTGCACCTGTCAAAAGCATAGCCATGCTAAACCTATACATCTTGTGAACGGATATAGCGGTTTACTGGGAGAAGATACCTGATAATAAAATGGCTAAAGAAACTTGATAAAAAGGACATTGTGATAGGCGGAGGACTCGTTCTTATAGGTGTTGGCTTCTGGCTTGTTCACCCGTCTTTTGCCTTCATATCGGTGGGTCTTGGGCTGTTCGGGCTGGGGACGGGACTGATAAAGGTGAAGTGATCAGAAAAGAATATTTTTTTAGATAGGGAACAAAATCGGGAGCGCGACCCGATTCCCAAATATTCAGAAGAGGCCGATTCCGTGATCACGGCGGGATTGGCCTTTTCTTTTTTGGGAGGGATGCAATGGGATTCTTCGAATCATTACAGAGCAAGCAGAAAGAGGAAGGGCCAAGGATCCCGATAGTCAGTTCCTTCTACACGGCCCCACAGGCGATAGCGGCGGAGAAGCCGTACTATGCCCTTGTCCAGGCTTATAAGTCATGGGTATACACGGTGATCGACAAGATCGCCAAGTCCGTGGCGATGGTTCCCCTCAATCTCTATATTTACAGAAATCTAAGTACAGGCAAGAAGACAACGAACCTTCAGTGGAGGGCCGAGTACAAATCCATAGAGACAGAGCGGGAAAGAAAATATTTTCTCAAAGAGATGGGCCTTAAAAAAGAGCAGATTTTCGACCACCCCTTCCTTACCCTGATCCATCATCCCAATTCGCTGATGACTCGCTTTATGCTTTGGTATGAGACAATGGTACGATTGGAACTCGGAGGGCTTTGCGGATGGCTTCAGGTGAAAAACAAGATAGGTATCCCTTCAGAGATCTGGCCGCTTCCCTTGACCCAATTTGCGATGCTCCGCCCGAAAGTTACCCCATCGCTAAGGCTCCAATACTGGGATTATCAGGATGGGAGTGTCAATCAGAGGTTTGAACCGGATGAGATTCTTCTCTACAAATATCCTCATCCTGCTTCTCCCTTTCAGGCCATGTCACCACTAATGGCCCAGACCTACCCATACGACATCGACCTCTTTCTGATGCAGCAGCAGAGGGCATTATACAAAAACATGGGCATTCCCGGGATCACCCTTGAGACTGACGCCGAATTGGGCAAGGAACAGTTCAGGGAGATACGCGAGCAGTTGATCGAGGAGTACGGAAGCGCGATGCAAGCCGGTGTTCCGATGATCCTCCATTCGGGTCTCAGGCAGGGGAAGGCCATGGCGATGACTGGCCGGGAGTCGCTGCTAAACGATGTGCAACAATTCGTAAGGGAAAAACTAATCACGGCATATGATCTTTCCCCATCGAAGATTGGCCTCCACGAGAAGGATAATCGGGCGACTGCCGAGGTTATGGATCAAACATTTATCAATGAGTGCCTCAAGCCCAAGTGTATGCTCATAGAGGAGGTCATCGAGACTTTCGCCCTACCCCAATATGATGAGGGGATTACATGCGACTTTGACCTGCCGTCCTATCCTGACAGGGAATTTTTGTTGAAGGAGCGGGAGACGAATCTTAGGATTGGATACCATACAATCAACAAGGAATTGGAGATAAATGGTGAGCCGCCGGTTCCATGGGGTGATAAGCCATGGCTTCCATTCGGTTTGATGCAGCCGGGCGGGGAATCTCCGCAACCCCCAGCGGGAAAAGAAGCCAAGTTCTTAAAGCTGATGAACCGTTCCTTCTGGACGGAGGAACGCAAGGATGTCTATTGGAAACTTTTCGTCAAGCGGGTAGACAACTACCAGCACCTGATCGAGATGCCGATGAGGGAGTATTTCTCGGCTATGAAGGAGGACGTTATCAACCGGCTTCACAAGGATGGAGGTAAGATCCTGGCCTATTTCTCCGGCTGGTCAAGGCAAAAGGTGCAGCATGCCGTAAAGGACCATAAGGGGATAAGGGACATAAACGTAAACAAGGCCGAGGAGAAGAAGAATCTAGTTAAGATGGTCGAACCGATTGTGAAAAACATCATGCAGGAGGTCGGCAAGCACCGGATGAAGGATATTTTGGAGACCATGAAGGCCGTTAACCCTACCTTTGATGTGAATGCTCCAGGGGCTATAAAGTGGCTCGGTAGCCGGATGAGGCAGTTCTCCGAGCAGGTATCGGGAACAACCTTCGACGAGATCGAGAGGATACTCAAGGAGGGATTTGCCGCCGAGTCCCCCGTGACGGAAATAGCCGAGACTCTGAGGCAGAAGTTTGATTCATGGGAGGAGTACAGGGCTTCCATGATCGCACGAACAGAGACGTTAGCGGCCATGAACCAGGCGGACATCGAAGGAGTACGGCAGACCGGTCTTGAGGATGAGCTTCTAAAGCACTGGCTTTCGGCAAGGGACGAGCATGTCAGGCCGACCCACCAAGCAGCCGATCAAGAATATGCTGATGGAATTCCGATGGATGAGCTCTTCAAGGTAGGTAATGATGAGATGGATGCGCCGCTTGAGGGGACTGACCCAGCAGAAAATATACAATGCCGATGTACACTTTATTATTCTCAAACCGAAGGTGGAGGAGAATAAACAGGGGAGGATAACACCATGAAGATGGAGCATAAGACGTTTGCGGCAGAGGTCGGGGAGTGAGGAGGATAGAGCATCAGATTATTGAGGGAGTTGAGAAGAAAAACTGTCCGAGATGCAAAAGATGGAAGTCTTTGGAGTGTTTTGGAAAATCTAAAAATGAGCGAGATGGCCTCGTTGATATATGCAAGATGTGTAGATATAAAACTCTCCGAACAAGCCAAATCAATGTTAGTCAAAGAAAATGGCATATCATAGGCGATGGGATTGAGTTTAAACATTGTTGGAGATGCAGAAGATGGTTGCCCTTGACTTATTTCCATAATAATTCAGCCTCATGGGACAAACTAAATAAGACTTGCAAAATATGTATGGCTGAAACTCAGCGTGAAAGGAATAAGAGAAATCCAGAAAAGAAAAAGGCATTAACTCAAAAATGGAGAAACGAAAATCGTAAAAGGAGTAATGAACTTGCAAGAAAATATTATTACGAGAAACCTGAAGTGATGAGGGAAAGATCGAGTAAGTGGGCAAAGAACAATAGAGAGAAAATTTCATTCCATAGAAATATCAGACGATATGAAGACTCAAAGCTTAGGCTTAATCACTCGATGAGTCAGGGGATATATGCTGCTATCAAAAATCACAAAAACGGTAGGCATTGGGAATCTCTGGTCGGATATACCTTGATCGATTTAATGAAATCTCTTGAGAAGCAATTCGATTCAGAAATGACATGGGAAAATTATGGGCAATGGACAATCGATCACAAAATTCCTATTGCAGCATTTAATTTTGAGAAACCAGAACAGATCGATTTCAAAAGATGCTGGGTCTTATCTAATCTTCAACCAATGTGGAAGACAGAGAATTCATCTAAAAATTCTAAATTATCAAAACCCTTTCAGCCTGCCTTGAGAATAGCAGCATGAGGAGGAAATATGAAAATCGAACATAAAATATTTACAGCAGAGGTTAAAGAATTCAGCGACGAAGGCTTATGGATAGAACACTTCATTTCAACAGAAAGACTTGATCGAGGCTCAGACATTATGCGTGTTGACGGAATGAAAATCCTGGGGCGTCCAGTTGTTCTAATGGCTCATGGATTTTCAAATATGGGACAGGAGCCGATTGCAAAGCCTTTGAAAATTTGGAAGTCGGAATTCAACGGTTTTAAGGGCGTTATGGCACGGACACAATTCTTTGACGGATCAAATTTAATTCCTCCAGATAATACGGGTAGAAGACTTTATGAAAAAGCCAAAAATGGTTTTATGCCGAATTGGTCAATTGGGTATATCCCCTTAAAATGCGCATTCGGAAATAAGGATGGCATCGAATATCGTGAAGTTTTGGAATGGGATCTTCTTGAGTGGAGTCCTGTGGGTGTGAGCATGAACCCCGACTGCCAGAACGTAGAGAAGTGCGGTAACTGCCAGAAAGAGGCGTGGTTCAAGATACTGCCAGAGAAGTTCGATAAGAGAGAGTTCAAAAGCTACAAATCGGTTGACGGCAAGTCTCTCTTGGATGATCAGAACGACCGGAAAGCTTTAGAAGAGAAGCTGGGAGATCTCTGCCAGTATAAGGATGGTCAGCTTGTCGACACGGAAGAGAAGCCTTATCCCAACGAGCACGCCTGTAGGATCACAGATCCCAAGAAATATGATCGAATAAGAAGGAACAACGACAAGTTTGGCAAGGGTATCCATGCTCTTTGGGGGATCAAGGAGGGTGATCCTGTCGAGTTACAGGCCATACGATTCTCAAAAAGCAAGTTCACGGCGAAGGAGGCCCGCCAGTGGTGCAACGATCACGAGTACAAATGCAAGCCGTTTGAGCCTGCTTCTGAGAAATGCGGGGAGTGCGGGCAGGAGATGGCTGTGAAATGGGATGAGGATGTGTCTGGGGAGAATGAGGGGAAGACGTGCGACCCGAATTTTGAGTTTTCATTCGTTTGCTCAATCTGCGAGAAGAGAGACGAAGTGATTTGTCAGGGCTGCAAAAACCTTGTGAAATACAACGATATATCGGAAGCGGGAATGGGATATATCAAATGTCCAAGTTGTGGAAAATTCATCGATCAAACAGGAAAGGTTTTGGATCAAAAGGCCATCCGTAGCGACCAAGCCGAATCGGTCAAGTTCGTCATAGTGGATGGGGACCAGGTCAGGGAGAAAAACAATGTAGATTTTACTATGGGCGGTAACCACTACGCCTGGGACTTCATACCGGAAGATGAGATTTGGGTTGAACAAGACATGGATGAGACGAATACCATTGCGACCAAGCTTCATGAGTTTACCGAAAGGCTCATCATGAAATATCTTGGCTGGGACTATAACAATGCCCATGAGGTGGCCTCCAAACCGGAGCGTCTGCTCCGGCATATCATGATGGCAGAGAGCGATGAGGCATGGGCCGAGGACGGAGGAGGAAATGGCGGGGATGGAGAAGGGGATTATGGAGAAGAATATGATTCCTTCATTATAGGCTTTTTGACGGGCAACGAAAAGATTCTTAAACGGATCAATGATGCCCGCCAGAAGAAAGGATTGAAATCAATCGAACCAAAAAAGAAGGATGCCACGGAGGACATGAAAGTCTTCATGGATTTCATAAAAACAATGGGGGAGAAGTTCGAATCGATGGAAGCGAAGCTTGACGGCCTTGCGGCCAAACTTCAGGAGGGTTCAAAAGTTTCTATAGGCGAACCGGCGCCAGAAGACAAGAAGGACGAATCCAAGACAGATAACCCGCCGGAACCGAGAAAGATCACTGTAATCACGGAGGAAGAAAAGAGAGCGGCTATCAAGGAAGCCCTGAAGGGCATCTCCGATCAGATAACTGAGGCGATCAATAAGGTCGTCCCGGCTGTTGTAAAAAGTGAATTTGACCGATTGAGGGGGAAAATTTCGTAAGAGGTTAAATGCCAAGAGGTATTGCTAAAAATCCAGAGGGACTAAAAAGAAGTGATTGGATAGCACATTATTCCGAACTTTCTAAGAATCTGGAATTGGAAAGTGTTGTGGAAATGTGTTTAAAAGCTAACCCTCCAGCAATGCAAGGAGAAAATTTTTCCACGGCTTGAAAGGGCCGCATGAAGTAGGAAGATAGTCCCCAGCCCTGATCAAGCGAGGGGACGCCCCAAAATCGAATCAAGAGAGGCCCGTTACCGTTCGAACGGCGGTAACGGGCTTTTCTTTTTGGGGTTAACAATTCGGGGCAAAAAAAACAAAAATCAAGGAGGAAACAGCATATGGATCTTCAGATAAACGAAAAGGATGGGAAGATGGTGCTGAACACCGAGGCCCTTGAGGCGGCCATACGGGAAGGCACCGTAAATACGGTCAAGGACCAAGTAAAGGAGCTTGTTAAATCTGAAACGAAGGCGATCTTCGACAACAGCGACGGACGGATCATGGACAAAGAAGGAAAGTCGGTCATCGATACCGGCTTCTTCAACAAGACCTATTCCTCCGGCAGAAGGGGCGTCATGGACGGAGCGGCATTGGGAGACTACCTGGGCTCCAACGGAGGGCCTTTTCTGAGGCTTTCACCTATCATGGAGAAGTTCGCCAATCTGGTGAGAAAGCGGTTCGATCCGAGAAGTCTTCTTGTCAGCGGCTTCAATCTCAGCGAGTGGAACAAGGAGATTGTGGATTGGAACAAGAAGGGGGCGCTTTCCGGCACACTTGTAGAGGGTGATGTCGGCGCCATCGTTCCAATAGAGTTTCTTGCCACGGTCATCGAGTTTGCCATAGAGCAGAGCAAGATTCTTCCCAAGCTCTGGAGGATACCGATGGGGGCCTACCAGACCAGGATTCCATATCTTTCTCAGGCGGCGGGTAGCTATTTTGGTGGGATTCTGCTGAAGCACCCCGATGAGGCCTACGAGAAGGAAAGCACCAAGCCGACCTTCAGCTATAAAACCTTTGAAGCCAAGAAGCTGATCGGCTTGATTCCGATTTCAGATGAATTGGTGATGGACAGTTCGATCAACATCATCAACTACCTGACCGGCCTTTTCACAAGGGCCTTTCAGTATGCAACCGAGGGCGAGGTCGTCGCGGGCACCGGGGCTTCCGGGCAGATGCTCGGGATCATCAGTGATCCGGCGATCAACGCAGTCAAGAGAATAACACTCAACACCGTCAAGAGAGACGACATCATCAATCTCGAATCGGCCCTTGACGAGAATTTCCAGGACATCAACTATTTGACCCGAAGGGCAACTCTTAACGTCCTGCGTAAGGAAAAGACGACCACGGGGGCTCCGATTTATTACGACACCACGGAGTCGGGACTTCAGCCCGGGATGGGGCCTCAGTTGAACGGATATCCGGTCATCAGGACTCGGAACGTTCCGGCAATAGGCAATAAGGGCGATGTGGTTTGCGGGGAGCTCGGATACTACATCTGGGCGATCCGGCAGGACATGACCATAGACATGAGCTCCGAGCGTTACTTCGAGTATGACGTGAAGGCGATCCGCTTTGTGGTGCGGCAGGACGGCGCGCCTGGTGTGTCCATAGCCTTCTCCATACTCAGCAACATTCCGGAGACCTCATAGAAGGCAATCATCATCTCCTTTCTCATAGCACCTTTCTGGCGTGGATGAGGTTAAACGCCAGGAAATTTATGGAGTACAAAACTTCAGAATCACAGAGACAATTTGTCTGAAAAAGAGAAAACGGTAAACTACCTCGCCGCAAGCGGACGAGGCATTGCAGTTCCAAGAGAAAGAGATTTTAGAGATTCAGAGTGGACTGCGATAGGCAAGTTTACGATTGCCCTTTGAGAAATATTGATAGCGCCATTGAGGTCGGCATGACAAGAAAAATCACAACATTGGCAGACGAACTCGGATTGAGACTTACGATTGCTTCTCGAAATATGACCGCATTCAGAGCATGTCTTAGAAGTATTCCTTGGATTAACAAAAATCACAGGTATCCCTGCCAGTTGTGCCTTGTAAGAGATAAATTTTCCGAGTTCATCGAAGCTCCATTTTCCAAAAATCTCTCGTTGCTCTTTTCTAACCGTTTGTCTACCGTTAAACCCCTTAAGATTTTCAAGAGCAATCCCACGGTTTGTGTCTTTAGCAATCGAAACAATTTTTTTGGAAATGGTGTGATTGGTGTGCTTCTTGAAGCGTCTCTCCTTTCCAGAAAGCTTCTTGAGATGTCTTTTGGCAGATTTGGAGCCCCTTTTCTGCAAGGCCTTTTTGATCTTGGTCATTTTCTTGCGGACAGTATCAACCCCTTTGCCGGAGAAAACCTCTCCGTCGGAAGTGGTTGCAAGGTTGATGATGCCAAAATCAACACCTATAAATCCTTCAATATCTTTAATTTCATCTTCAGGAACCTCCACGGTCTGAAACAGATAGAACTTTCCTTTCCTGTGAATAAGATCGGCTTCGCCTTTCACGTAAGGCAGATATTTGGAGTTATGACAAACAAAGAGAATCTTCAACCTTCCACCAACAGACCAGATGGAGACCGACTCTTCTTTGTACGAGAGGATACGAACATCATAGGTGATTGCTCCAAGAGGCTTAAAAACTCTTTTGGTTTTCTTGTCCAGTTTGTAGGCATCAACAACTTTAGAAATACAACGGACAACCATCTGAGCAGAGAGATCGGAAGAATCCTTGATGTCTCGATAGACAAGATGGTGAAGCCGATATTGGTTAAACTCTTTCTTTTCCAAAGCCACGTCGGAAATCTTATTGCAGGCAGCGTTGCTGTCCTTCATGGTCTGCAAAATAGACTTGCCCTGTTCTTTGGTCGGGAGAAGTTTAATTTGAAGGGTCAATTTCATAGCTCAAGTCTAACTCAAATGTTTGAGGTTGTCAAGAATCTATTTGAGAAGGGAGCACGGGCATTCCTCCCCACTGCAAGCAGATGGGGTATCCTGCCCGAATAATGAACAAGGAACTTCTACATGACATGGTCACCACCGATGACAAGAGTATGGTGCTGATCGAACATCTTCTCCCGGGCTACCGGAACGCCAAGGATTGGATGAGCATCGAGCGGGCGCTGCTCGGAGAGGCCCACGGGAAGTGGAGGATCTTCAGGCGGGGGAAGCAGACCTATGAGACGCAGGTGATGGAACCCGAGCGACCCAGGAGCATGTCGGATAGGACGCTCACAAGTGCGGATGTATCCAGTCCGCAGACTTACGAGACCAAAGGGGTAAAAAAAAAGACGGTGGGATGGGTTCAGGACTCGTGGATTAGGGGTGGGGCCGAGATCAGCAACGAACTTGTGATCCGTGTTGGCACGGATTGCGGGTTCGATATCAAGGTGCTGACGCCGCAATCGGACACGGAGCTACTTAGGCGGACGCTTGCCGGGGCGGACATCATTATCCTCAACAACATCTGGAGTTTCAGCCAGGCCCAAATGGCGATCATCTTGAAGACGATTTACTCGGACAGGAAACCGTATGTCAAATACGAGCACGACCATCGGGAGCTCGACAGGCCGGAGTTCTCAAGGAAGCTATTCCAGAACTCTGCACAAAATATATTTCTTTCGCCTGTTCATCTTGGAAATCATCGGAAGGCTCTTGGTTGTAATGGGATCGCTTTTCCTCTGGCGATTGACACGGAGATATTCAGGCCGGTCGATGGGATCGAGAGGCGGCCCAATACAGCTTTGATCTGCAACCTCAGGAATTTCAAAAAGTGGACAAGACTCCAAGACTATATTGATGAGCATACCGGGATGGATTTCACGGTTCTTGCTGGTAACGGCGGAGTGGTTCACGGTGCGAATGTTAAACAGAGAAATATGGTTCCATATGAGGAGATGCCCAAAATATACTCCGCATTCGAATGTCTTGTCCATCTCCTCGATGGATGGGGGGCCGGAGAGCGGGTGATATTTGAGGCAGCCCTTGCTGGATGTAAAATCGTATCGAGCGAGAGGTCGGGCCATATGTCGTGGGAAAAAGATTTGACGGATGTCGAAGGATTAAGGGCATGGCTAAAAGCTGCCCCATATCAATTTTGGAAGGAGATTGAAAAGATTCTATGACCATCGAGAGAAGGATGATTAACTGGGGAATCCCAAGAAAGCGGAAACCCAAAAAGAACAATCCTCCCATCGATAGGAGGGGCGACAAGCACGCGATGGGGCTGGCTTGGCAGGATTTTTTTGAAAAGAACGAAAGGAAATGATGATAGTTTATCCAACCCAACAGTATTGGGATGATCGATACGGCAAGCAAAGGGACAAGACGGTTGGGTGCAATTCCTTTACTATAGAGCAATTCTCCAAAAAGACCGAGGAGTCGATTGATTTGGCAAAGGCGATCATTGATCCGATATTCATTGGCAGACGGGTGCTCGATTTCGGGTCGGGGGTGGGAAGGTTTTCCGCGATGCTTTCCCAATTCTGCTCTCATGTCCACGGGGTAGACATATCGGAGTGGGCGGTCGGGAAGGCAAGAACAAGAAGTCCGAAATGCGATTTCAAAGTATATGACGGTAGGACAATTCCGTATGGAAATGAGTTTTTTGAGGGATGTTTTTCATGGACGGTCCTTCAGCATATTCCTCCGACGGAGATCAACGGGATATGTGACGAAATAAGCCGGGTGCTGAAAGGGGGATCTCCCCTGGTCATATACGAGAATATATCGACATGGCAAGAGGACAAGGTCCACATCTGGTTCAGGAGGCCGAAGGATTACATGATATTCTTCCCCGAATTCCGGGTCGAAAGCGAGAAGATCGTTAACGACTTCGACCGAACGGGGGAAGATCATGTTCTTTTTGTCTTCAGGAAAAATCTTTAGGGGAAGTTGACCGCAATGGCCAAACCGGAGCGAAGATACTGGGTTACTGACCTAATTTGGAGATCCAAAATGATCGAGCTTGACAAATGGAGAAAGAAGAACCCCTGCTCCTTTGGAGGGGATAGCTACACAAAGGCGCTTGGAATTCTTGAAATCCCTACAGGCTCAAAAGTCTTGGATGTTGGATGTGCCGATGGGGCCGTAAGGAATTGCCTGCCGCCCGATATAGAATATTTCGGGGTGGATCCCAAACCGGGAATAGATACTCCAAATATCAAGGAAGGGGTCGCGGAGGATATTCCTTTTGGTGATGAGAGTTTTGATTACGTGATCTCCATTGCCTCCCTTTTTCACTTCATGAATCTTGAGAAGGCTTTCTCGGAGATGGTGCGGGTTCTTAGATCGGGCGGAATACTGGCGATGTTTGTCATCATCAAGGGAGAATCCGATCCAGACAGTAAGAGCCATACCTTTAGGCTGACCCATGAGATCATGGATGAACTCGCGGCGATGTCCGGGTTGGGCACGGCAATCAAAACCGAGGTTCCGGAACTGAAGAGCTGGTTTTATAGGTGGCAAAAATGATCTGGAAAATCGTTTCATATGACAATTCAGTTTTTGCGAAAAGGCTGAACCGAATGTTTGGGATAGAGGTATGCCTAAAACCAGAGGGGAGGTTTGACGGCCTTTTCTTTTTCAACATGGCGCCGGCGCACCTTAGTTTCGCTCACAAGTACCACCGTATCCCTAAGATATGCTATTGGACCGGCACGGATGCGAGACTATTCGTTGAAGACAAAAACGCAAGCGCCGATTTTGGCAATGCGCTGCATGTGACTGATAGCCCTCTGCTCGTGGGCAAGCTATCACAAAAAGTATCCTCGCCGTGTTTTTTGCCGATTCCCCCATATTTGCCGAACCTGGACATTGGGATTGAGCGACCCGCAGGAATCTTGATGTACTTGACGGACCACAAGGCCAGAGATATTGAGCGGTCTAAGGCATTCATCAAACAGATCCATGACATCCCGATTTATATGCTCCACGGCAAAGGGAAGAAGGTTGTTGACGGAAAGTTCCAGGACAACATCATTGATCTTGACTGGATTGAGGATGAGGCGAGAGAGAGTATATTCAGGAAGGTCTCCGTCCACATCCGATTGATGCACTACGACGGGCTCAGCCAGACCGTGGTGGAAATGAAGATGCTGGGACGCCATGTCTTTTATACCGAAATTGTTCCCTACTGTAATCCAGTTGAGGCAGATGATTCTCCGTCAGACATAGCAGAGTCGGTACGGCAGAAAATAGACGCTCCCTTGGATATAGAGGGAGCCGAATATTACAGGAGGGTCTTCTCAAAGGAGAACTTTTTGAAGATCATCACGGAACTCTGCGCTTTGAAAGGATGGGATTTTCCATATGGAATTGTTTAATCGACCCTTAGTTAGCTTTATTGTCCCTTGCTATAATAATGCAAAGTATATCAAGGACTGCCTGGACTCGATTGTAGCCCAGACATATAGGCCATTGGAGGTTGTGGTATGCGAAAATGGCTCGACTGATGGTTCGGGTATCATCATTTCGGAATTTGCGAAGATTCCGTGGTTCAAATGTCTACACCACGGAGAAAAGCTCGGTACGGCAAGAGCCTTCAATTTTGCACTCAAAGAAGTGACTGGCGAATGGGTTGCGAAGCTCGACGGTGACGACATCGATAAACCAGACCATATTGACCGACTCATGAATGGCCTGGATAAATCTCCTGATGCAGACATGCTCTATGGCGACCTTGAGGAGATCAATGCGGCGGGAAAGGTCATTGTCCAGGTATCTGGATGTAGGGGACAGGACCATATTTTCAATCTCTGCTCGATAGCCCATGCGACCACACTCATTAAAAAGAGCGTTTTAAACGAACTTGGGGGATGCGATGAGGCGGTAGAGTTTAGCGAGGACTGGGAGTTGATGATCCGTATAGTGAAGGCGGGGAAGAAATGCGTTTATGTCGGCAAGACCGGGCACCAGTGGCGAAGGGTGTATGACGGAAAATCAATGAGCATCAAATTCGGGATCAACTCCGAGATGAGAAGAAGGAATCATTCCTATATATTTAGGAAGCACGGCCTTCAAGGACCATGCGGCTGCGGATGCGGGGTGATGCCATGAACAAACCTCTTGTCTCATGCATCGTTGTCAGTCATAACAAGGGCCGATGGCTTCCCGACTGCCTCCGGTCCCTAATCAATCAGACGTACAGGCCGATGGAGATCGTTGTGTGCGACAACGGATCGACTGACAACTCTCCCGAAATTATACGGTCGTTCGATGGTGCGATGCAATTCAAGAGCATTTTTAAGGATGAAGCCCTTGGCGTTGCTAAGGCGTTTAATCTTTGTCTGTCTTTTGCTTCCGGCGAGTATATCGTCATGTTGGGGGCCGATGATGTTGCGAAACCGAATCATGTCGAGCTTTTAATGGGGGCTGCAAATAAGCATCCAGAGGCAGACCTCATTTATGGGGACATCGAAATAATAGACGGAAATGGAACGCACGTCAAGAAATCTTCTGCGGCGGACGGTCTCAAGCATATCTGGAATCGCTGCTCAATAGGCCACGCGACCGGAGCAACGAAGCGAACTCTATTCGAGGAGATAGGCGGGTATGACGAATCCCTCAAAATGTCTATCGATTGGGAGTTTATTCTTAGGGCGATCAAGGCCGGGAAGAAGCTTTTTTACTGTGGTGAGACGGGATACCGATGGAGGAGGATAAAGGGAAGCGATCAAATCACCATGAAATACGGGCTTAGATCGAAGGAGAGAATTGAGGCCCATTCCTATATCAGAAGGAAGCATAGTCTGGTTGGTTCTTGTCAATGTGGGTGCGGGGCAATGCTATGAAAAGCAGATCGAAAGCGGCGAAGTCTAATATTTATAGTCGGCTCTTTGAAGAACCCGATTACGACCCTATTCATCCAGATGTGATATTAGGCGTAAACGTCAGGGTTCGTTATTATGCCGTGATCGAAAAAGGGTGTGTCTTCGGGGACGGGTGTTTTATAGGGAACAACACGACCATCAGGGAGAACTGCATCTTTGGGGAGAGGTGCGTGATAGGCCACAACGTAGTCTTTGAGGCGAATAGCAGATTCGGAAACCACGTAACCATCAACGCGCAGTGCCACATGACGCAGGGAATAACGGTCGAAGATGAGGTATTTTTCGGTCCTGGGGTTATAACGATGAACACAAGGAGAATCAGTTACGGTCGGAAGATTCCGAGAAAATACGATCCTCCCATTATAAAAAGGGCCGCAAGAATCGGAGGGGGGGCCATCATCATGCCGGGGGTTGTAATAGGGGAGAATGCACTCGTGGCCGCGGGAAGCATTGTCACAAGGGACGTGCCAGACCGAATCATCGTCATGGGATCCCCAGCGAGGGAGATCGGGAACGTCCCCGAAGAAGAGATTCTATGACTGTAAAAATATGCGTCTTCATGGCGATTTACAAACGGGCTTCAATATTGGAGGAGACGATCCGAAGGCTCAAATCCCAGACCTTGCCCCCTTGTACAATAGTGGCGGTCGGGAGTTGCGATGAGGACAGAGAAGTGGCTTTGAGGAATGACTTAGATTATCTGGAGTGGGAGAATAAATTTCTAAGTACCAAAGTCCAGGCCGCCGTTCTACACTGTAGACAATATAATCCAGACGCAATCATGGGAATAGGCTCTGATGACTGGCCTTCCGAAAATTGGGTCGAGGAGATGGCGGCACATTTGGATGGAAATGACATTGTGGGGCCGGATCATCTGTTTTTCTGCCTAATAGGGGCGAGACCCCCGCAGGTCATTCGATATTTCTATCCCCATCCGAGATATGGGGAGCCGATGGGAGTGGGGAGGCTGGTATTGAAACGAATCCTTGATAGATGCGATTGGAAACTCTATCCGCCAGGCCTCAAGAGCGGACTTGACGGGGCGAGCCATAGGCGTTTGATGTCGTTTGGGGCAAAATCGTTTCTTTATAAGGACGATAAAGCGAAAATCCTGTGCCCGAAAGGGCTATCGGATCAGTTGACGAGCTGGAATCATGGGTTGAACCCGGGCCACAGTGAAAGGGTCAAAGATCCCACATGGATTGAAACGTATTTTCCAGGAGTCATGGAGAAAGGCTTGATATGATCCTTATCACTTCAAAATTCGGGGCGACTCGACAATATCCCGACCAGGGAATGATGAGGAGAACATTGGCGGCTTTTCTCGGGTCTCTGGATAGACAGACGGACAAGAGGTTCAGACTCTTCATTTCTTGCCACGACATCCCTGAAGGGTTTCGATATCCGTGGCTTGAATGGTGTCCGATGGTTGTGGATTCGGAATGTCAGAAAACGAATTACTGGAAAAGATTTCCCGCGAACCTCGACGATCCGGGGCAGAGGATCGTCTACCCCTATGGCGGGAAGGGAGAAGACTCGGGTCGCAAGACCGCCCACTCGGCGATAATGGCCGGGCAGTGGGCATATCAAAACAACATCAAGGATTTCTGGATGCTACGGATGGACAGCGATGACATGCTCGCCAGAGACATGGTTGAGACGATCCTGAAGCTGGAAGACCAGGGATTCGAGGCCGTTTATAACCGACGCTGCCATATCTTCGACGCTAAGACAGGGGAGGTCGGGGAGTACAACTACAGATACTCGACGACCTGCAACGCGATCAGGATGAGGATCGAAGGAAATGATTTACCGTGCTGGCTATATCTTTGCAGGAACCACACGAGATTTATATCTGACGTGCGCAAGGATAGGATCAAGGCAAATGAGATTGACTGGGCCTATTGCATCACAACGAACTCAGGGAACTCGATTTCAGCAAGGCCGACATTGACCCGTGAGAAGTGGGCGAAGAGGATCAAAATGACCGATGAATTGTCTGATCGGTACGGGCTTGATCGGTTTTAATGGAGATGATTGAAAAATGACAATCATAGTAAATACGATCGATCCAAGGAAGTTTGATGAGTGGCTCATATCCCCGGCAGTTCGATGTCCTCTTTGTCATGCAAGCTCTAATCTTCACGGGGTATACAAGGGTCTAAGAAGAATACTATGCCTTTTTTGTGGGAAGGAGTACCAGTTTTGATAGATATCATCCTGACCACCTACAACCGCAAGGGATTTCTCAAAAAGACCCTTGATAGCCTTTTTGAGAAGACCACTGTAATTCCATACAGGCTTTTCATCATAGACGATTGCTCGACCGACGGGACGCCTGAATACCTGATGGGCCTGAAGGATGAGCATATTGTCCATATGACTCTAAGCAAGCGAAGAAACGGAATCCGGTACGGATTTGATATGCTGTGGGCCGAGGTGGAAGCCTACAATTCCTTTTACGGTGAGTTCCCGTATCTCTGCTACCACCAGGACGATGTTGAGATTTTAGACCCCCTGTGGGCTCAAATATTGACCGAGGCATACCAGGATTTGAAGGGGACCCATAACATCGGATTCTTTTCCGGCTGCGACTCCCCAGAGCATCCGGTAAGGGAAAAGATCAAATGGAAGGGCTATCCGGTGATGCTCAAATCTTCCCAGGCATTCCAGAACGCCATCGCCGAGAAGTCGTTCTGGAAATCGATAGGCCCCGTTCCAAGATTCAATCCGGACGGCCAAAAAACTGGATTTCCCGACAATGGAAAGGGTTCCAACATGGACGTGTGGTTCACGGGGTGCTTCAGCCAGTCCCGGTTCAACAAGGGCTCAGCCTCCCCCAATTGCAGTCTCCTGCAAAAAAAGGATGTGATGGTGATTCCCCTGATGAGGCACCTTGGGCAGTCGGAGAATTCGACATGGAGGAAGCTGTAAACTACCTCGCCGCAAGTGGACGAGGCATTGCAGTTCCAAATGAAAACTTAAAAGGCAGGGGAGAATATTAAATATGCCAAAAGTCTTCGATACGTTCCCGTTCTTCAATGAGCTTCGGTTGCTTGATATCAGGCTGCATGAGCTTTCGGATGTGGTTGACTATTTTGTGCTCGTTGAATCCGATGCGACACGAAGGGGGACGAAGAAGCCCCTTTACTTCGCTGAGAACAGGGACTTGTTTGAACCGTTCCTTGATAAGATTATCTCCTTGACGATGCCGTATCCGCATCTCTCCGAGAAGGAGTGTGAGATCAAGCAGAGAAATATGATCCTCGATGCAATAAAAGACAAGGCCACGGACGACGACATCATCATAGTCTCGGATGCCGATGAGATACCGAGGGCATCAAAGATACCGATGCTGAAAGAAATGGAAAGGCCCGTCCTGATGCAGGCCTGGCTCTATTACTATTATTTGAACGGTTTCGTGTCTAGGGATTACCCCCTTGCTCCGGTCGCATGTCGATACGGGGATCTGCTGTCCCATTACAAGACCTGTCATGACCTGAGAGTCGGAGTGATCTATGATGGGAAAAATAATGGTGCGAAAAGACGATCCACGGTGATGAAAAACGCCTCATGGCATTTCAGTTGGATAGGCGGGATTGACAGGATCATCGAGAAGGCCCGTGCCTTTCATAGACCCGACAGAAAATGGGACACCTCTAAGTTTCTGGGTCGGGAAAGAATAACGAGAATGGTAAACGAGGGTCTTCATATTTCGGGAAGATCCGAAAATAGAATCGTTTATTACGGTTCCATCGATGGCACATTCCCAAAATATTTAGTCGAGAATCAGGGGAAATTCTTGGATATGATTTATATGGGGTTGAATTGAAAGAGAGGAAACATCGAAGGCGATAGGCTATTTTTCAATAGAGAATTCATTTGCTTCTGCGGAAAATCCACATTGAGGGCAGCGGATTTTATGATTTCCGAAAACTATGGTGTTTGAATGTTTATGAAGAGAGGTGAGTTCCAAATTTTCAAGACGATTGTCGTCTTTAATCCCGTTTTTATGGTGCACAATCTCTCCCCTTTTGAGTGGGCGGCCAAGATGTTTGGCCATGATGAGACGATGCTCAAGAACAGAAAGGTTATAACATGAATCTTTCATTTTTTCAGCAATTGCTCGATCTTCAGGAGATAATCCAGAGATGGCAAGCACTATATATCCCCGTTTTACTTTCCATCTGCCTTGCCAGTTTTTTCTTTCAGGTCCTCTCTTATGAGTTGCGGCTAATCCTTTTCTTTTGCATTCTTTTGAGCAGTATTTTTTATCTGTGGGCCGATCTATTGAAAAAAGCTTCCCACAAATTATGCAAATTTTCTTCATGGGATATTTTCTTTCTAAAGGATGAAGAGTCTTATAGGTTTTATAGCATTCCCATGAACAAAAAAGTTTTGAATTTCTTTTTATCAATTTTCCACAAATTAGACAATTCAATTCTTTATTTTTTTTCATGCCCAAATGTGCACAAGAAACAGAGCAGTATTTTGCTGTTTGTGTTCTATAAGGCAATACAGAAAAAAGTTCACCACAAATTATACATTTTTTTGAAGGCATTTCGGTCTCCTTTATGATTTAGAATGGATAAATGAATGGTACCATTTAAAAAAGGAAAAGTCAAGTGAAATCTTCTGCTTTGGCGTACTTTTCGAACGGTTGTGGAAATTATTGCATGATGATGCCAGCACTCCAAGCAGTCGCATCCATGACGGAGAATAAACAGATAGACATCTGCCTAACCGATGAATGGTCGGATAGTCGGAGGGAAGCCGTGGAAGAGCTTTGCAAGGCGTGGCCGGTTGTCAATAAGGTCTTGAGTTGGCCCAGAGACAGGATAGACGAGAAGAAATATGATCTTTGGTATCTCTCTGTGCATGGAGTCCAATCCGATGTACTCTATGTTTTCCTCAGCAACATGAAGAAGAGGATTACCCCCAAACCATCTTGGAGGTCCTCCATGGTGCATGAGGCCGACCACTACATGGACATAGCGTATGCCATGGGATACGAGGGGCCGGTTCCGCAGGTAATTTTCCCTCTTGCTGACAAACCGATTCTTGACCTCCCAAGGCCGATCATCGGGCTGTGCAACGGGTACTTCAGAACATCGACCCACTACTGGGACAAGAAGGGGTGGCCGCACTTCGCAGGACTTTCCGAATCCCTCAATCTGTATTTCGGAGGATCGTTGGTGGGGCTTGG
>Ga0315284_10002928_pt1 | contig 24305 bp, 31 predicted proteins | sample YL17G09_16_MG_FD_203696 | JGI IMG/M metagenome (GOLD analysis project Ga0315284, IMG submission 203696) | Sediment microbial communities from Yellowstone Lake, YNP, Wyoming, USA - YL17G09_16 | ecosystem: Environmental > Aquatic > Freshwater > Lake > Sediment | place: USA: Wyoming | collected...
TCGGAATAGTGTTTACGTTGTTGATCATTCTGGAAAGAGGGTTCTCGTCTACAGCTTGGACGGGGCCAATAATGGAAGCTGGAGTGTGACGGGGAGTCCGGTCGGCATCACCGTAGATAAGTCGGGCTTTGTCTATGTCACAGACGTCGAAAATCATAAGTTCCTGAAATACACCCCAACTGGCGTATTCCTGTCCGCGACGGGAGGCTATGGAGATGCCAACGGTCAATTCAAGTACCCAGCAGATATCTGTTTTGATAGCTTTGGGCGCCTGCTCGTCACGAGCTTCGAGAATAACAAGGTTCAAAGATTTAAATAAAACCAGATTCGCCGTGCTCTCCGATGCAGGATGCCCTGGCGCTAATGGCAAAAAGTGCCAAATAACCCTGAATCCTTCGTCTTTCTGATAGGACATGGCTAACAGAGAAATCTCCATTAATTGTTTTGTATTATTTCAGCGAACGCTGAAATAGATATAGTTGTTTGCTCCGGCGGCATCCAGGGGATTGCGAGCTCTATTCCTCGATCCAAAGAGAGAGTGGCTTGTCCGTGATTTCGCCAAGGAGGCCGGCATAAGTATCGGTCAGGTTTTAAACGAAAGAGGCTATGCCCGGAGAGAGCAGCCTTTTATATTTTACCGAAATATCCAGATTGAAAGTTGTCAATATTTTAGAAATTACCGATGCCGAAGATAAAGAAGGAATCCAGAGAGACGCTTTCGAGCGGGTCAACGCTTTATTAAGCGAACTTGGAGCGGTTAAAATACAGAGCCCAACCTCTATTTCACCTCAATCAAGCGGAGAGTTATTGTATCTCTGAGATAAGCGACCAAGCACGAGCGTCTCCCTTTGCGATGGCCATTATGATTCATCCTCATGCCAGGGAACGCATGGAAGAGCGCGGGGCAACCGAAAATGAGGTGAGAACCACAATCCTTAAGGGTGAAAAGTTTCCAGCGAAATTCGGTCGCACAGGCTTCAGGTACAATTTTCCATTTGAGAGTGATAGGGATGGGAAATTCTTTCGGATGAAACAGGTTGAAGTCTATGGAGTTGATGAGGAAAGAGATTTTATCGTAATCACAGTTGTGGTAAAATACTTCTAGGAGCAAAGCCATGGATATTACCTATGATCCCAGATACAATATTGCCTATATCCGATTCAGGCAGAAAAGCAAGGGCGTTGAGACCCGCCAGATTAGCGCTGAAATCAATATCGATATATCCCCCGATGGCAAAGTCTATGGAATAGAGCTGTTGAATGCCAGAGAGCAATTAATTAAAGAGAAGAAAATCTCCTTCACCGATGAATCCACGGGCAAGGCGTTTGAAGTACTGTTGAAGTTTTGAAATAATCCGGCTCAGGTAAACGGCGAAGCCGTCCTTCATTTCCCCCCTCGGCGTCTTTTCTAAAAGCGACGTGGATTTGTTCATCATTTCGGAAGATAAGGAAGAGGCGCTGCGGCTGATACGGAACTACAAATTTTTGAAAGGTTTCGAACACTTAAAGATCGAACCCGTGATCCTTTCTCCCGTGGAATTGCTCAAAAGTGAGAAAGATGACCGGGAATTCCAGTCTCTTGTCAGGGAGGGGATAGTTTTTGGGACAAGACTAAGGATGAGGCTTGATTTTATACAAAGTTTGTATATAATGAAAGAAAGTCTATTGTGGAGGAAAGATCCATGGTTGGGAGCACGGTCAATATCTCGTTTAACAAGGAACTTCTCGCGGAGATCGACAGGACTGCCAGACAAGAGTCGCGCACGCGGTCTGAGCTCATCCGCGAGGCGGCCCGCCTTTACATCGGACGGAAAAATAGGTGGGAAAGGATTTTCGCTTTCGGCAGCCGGCAGGTTCAACGATTCGGACTTCGAGAGGAAGACGTTGCCAGTGAAATCAAGAAGTACCGCGCTAAAAAAGAAAGTCGAAAAGCCTAAGCTCGTTCTCGACTCCAACGTTTTCATATCGGCGGTCGTGTTCGGGGGGAAGCCGCGCGAAATCCTGGACCTGGCTGTCAAAGGCCTGATCGAAGTTGCCATTTCGGACGACATCCTGGAGGAGATCAAGGAAGTTCTGGAGGGCAATAAATTCCAATTTCCGGTGAAAATCGTCTACGCCATAATAACGGAGATCGAGGATCTGACCGATCTCGTCGAGCCCAAAAAGGGGATAGACGCTATCCTGGACGATCGTGAGGATAATCGAGTCCTCGAATGCGCGGTCGAGTCCGGAGCAAGCGGTATCGTATCCGGCGATTCTCACCTGTTGGCGCTTCGCAGCTTTGGCAAGATCAAAATTATGAATCCGGATGAGTTCCTTCGCTGGTTTAGAAAAAACCCCGTCCGATGAAATAGGCTTGTCAATCCGGGGTTTATTTCACATCGGAATTCTGGGGACATGATGGGGAAAATTATGATGAGATCTCTATCCTGAGTCCTTCGTCTTTCTGATAGGACACGGCTAACCAGGATCAATTTCCCCGATAATGAAGAGCGGCCCGAGAGAGGGCCTATACTTGATTTTCTCAAAGAATTGAGTAAAAATACTCACGTTATTGAGTAAAATCAATTTTCCAGGGAGAAAATCGTGTTTAAAAGGCCTCAATTCAAAGCCCTCTTCGACAGGCTCCGGGAGCCGCGGAGGTTTATCCAGGTGCTTTCGGGGCCACGGCAGTCTGGCAAGACCACCCTCATTGGCCAGGTCCTCAAAGAACTTCCTGTCCCTTCTCGCTACGCTTCGGCGGACGCCCGGGAGGCGCATGCGCCGGCCTGGCTGGAACAGCAATGGAACGCCGCTCGGAATGAGCTCGCCGCGTCACCGGCTCGGGGCTTTGTCCTGGTTATCGACGAGATCCAGAAAATCCCGGCCTGGAGCGAAACGGTCAAGAAACTATGGGATGAGAATACGCGCGGCGGACTGGCACTAAAGGTCGTGGTCCTCGGCTCGTCGTCCCTCCTTCTCCAGCGCGGATTGACGGAATCCCTGACCGGCCGATTCGAAATCCTGCGCCTCGCCCATTGGACATATGTCGAGATGAAGGAGGCCTTCGGGTTCGATCTCGATCAATATATCTATTTCGGCGGTTACCCCGGCGCCGCTCCGCTCATCTCCGAGGAGCAGCGCTGGCGGGACTATGTCCGCGATTCTATCGTGGAGACGACAATTTCCCGCGATATCCTGATGATGAGCCGGGTCGACAAGCCGGCGCTCCTGCGGCATCTGTTCGAGCTCGGGGCCCACTATTCGGGCCGCATCCTGTCTTTCAATAAGATGCTCGGGCAGTTGCAGGACGCCGGGAATACGACAACCCTGTCGCACTACCTGGACCTTCTAAACGCAGCGGGGCTGATGACGGGCCTCCGGAAGTATTCCGCGGCGCCTGTCAGACGAAAAGCGTCGAGTCCGAAACTCCAGGTCTTGAATACGGCCCTTATCAGCGCCCTGTCCGGGTCGGGGTCGAACGAGGTCCGGAAGGATCCGGCGGCATGGGGGAGGATGGTCGAGTCCGCGGTCGGCGCTCATCTGCTGGCATCGGCCATAGGGCAGGAGATTCGCGTGAGCTTCTGGCTCGAGAACCGGAGGGAAGTGGATTTCGTCCTGGAGAAAGGGAAGCGGCTGGCGGCAATCGAGGTGAAAAGCGGGAGGGTCAGGGACGGAATCCCCGGAATCGATCTATTCCTCAAAAGGCACCCGGGGGCGCGGGCTTATCTCGTGGGAGGCGACGGGATAAGGCTGGAGGAATTTTTCTCGGCCTCGGCCGCCGACCTAATCTGAGAAGTCAAGGAGTCTGACCATGTCCGAATATTCGATCTCGCAGCTCAATAATTTCGAAGAATGTGCGCTTCAGTATCGACTCATCTATGTCGACCGGATCAAGCGCTACGTGGAGGGGATTGAGGCCTTCCTGGGCCAGCGCTTCCACGAGGCGATGGAGTGGCTCTATCGTGAGCGCGCATTCCGGGTCGTCCCGCTCGAGGAGTTGTTGGCCTATTACGAGAAAGTCTGGGCCGAGAAATGGCATGCAGAGGTGAAGATCAACAAGGAAGGGCGCACCGCCGACGACTATAAGCTCATGGGGCGGCGCTTCATCGAGGACTATTATAAGCGGCACCACCCGTTCGACGAGGGGCGGGTGCTGGGGCTCGAGCGCTATATCCGGTTCCCGCTTGCCGAGGGGTCACGCTACAAATGCAAGGGGATCATCGACCGGCTCATTCTGGTCCCGGACGGAGCCTTCGAGATCCACGATTACAAGACGGGCTCCGGCCTGCCGGAGCAGGCCGAGCTCGACGAGGACCGGCAGCTGGGCCTCTACCAAATCGGGGTCCAGACGCTCTGGCCCGAAGCAAAGGAAGTCCGGCTCGTCTGGCATCTCGTCGCCTTCGACCTGGAGATGAGGTCGCGAAGAACGCCCGACGCGCTCGAGGGGCTCAAGAGGGATATCGCGGGGCTCATCGACAGGATCGAGGCCGAACGGGAGTTCGCGCCGCACGAATCGGCATTGTGCAATTGGTGCCCGTATTGGGATTTATGCCCGGTGAAAAAGCACCTGGTGAAGGTCGAGGGGTTGCCCAGGGACTGACTCAAGGCCTATGTCGGCGCCGAAACGCGTTACACGGTGGCGCTCAAGGAAGATTCCTAAATCTCGCAAAAGAAAATCTGGGGACGCGTACCCAATTTCAAGAGAAATTGCTACTTATCCCCGAATTTCATGTCCCCGAATTTCCGGATTCCTGCTTCAGTTTTGACAGCCTTCAGATCTCGCGATATTATTTACCTCGAAAGCCCTGATCTTGTGCCTTAAAAAACTGCTGATCATGCAAGTTGTCGCCCTTTCGGACCTGCACGGAATCCGCACCAGGTTTGAAAAGGCCCGCCGACTTCTCGACCAAGGAATTGAGATGCTCCTTTTGGCTCTCTGAGGAGGATTACGCTATGAAGAATATATATTTTACGGCAGACACTCATTTCAATCATGCCAACATTATTAGTTTTTGTCAGCGTCCATTTGCGTCGGTGGCAGAAATGAACGAAGCCCTGATCGCCAAGTGGAACGCCAGAGTCGGGAAAGGAGACCTTGTCTATCATCTGGGAGATATTGCCTGGGGGGACTGGGGGCCCATCATCGAACGGCTGAACGGCGATATTATCCTAATCAGAGGAGGACATGATAAGAAATTGAAAAAGAAATACTCCGGCCGCTTTCTTCAGATCGCGGATCTCATGGATATCGTTATCGAGGGATATGCGGTCGTCCTTTGCCATTACTGCCTTAGAGTCTGGAATAAGAGCCACTTTGATTCCTGGCATCTATTCGGGCACAGCCACGGCCGGCTTCAGGCGCTCGGGAAATCCCTCGACGTCGGCGTCGACGGCCACGGTTTTGAGCCCTGGTCCTGGGGAGAAATTAAAGCGCATATGGCTGAACGGCCGCATAATGAGAATTTTTTAGGGTAGGGAAAAAAGGGAGACGGTTCCCTTTTCTTTTTTAATCGCTTTCTCATTTGATATTTATATCACTCTGGCCTTATTGGTTTCTTGATAGTTTTACGGGCTGGTCAGCTTGGCGCTGACGAGCCGATTGAGGCTGATTCCTTCTTCAGCGGCCTTGACGGCAAGGGCGCGGTGGACTTCCGGCGGAATCCTGACGACGAATTTTCCGCTGTATGATCTTCCAGAGATCGGAGTGGGAGGGGACTCTCCGTTGTTCTCCATATCTTGAACGGCTTTTTTTACTACCCTACGAATTCCCTTTAAGGCCGCCTCGGGACTCTCGGCCAGCCAGCTGAGGCTGGGAAATTCGAGGCACAACCCGACAAATTCCCTGTCGTTCTCAGACCAAGTAATTCTATATGTATACCGGTCAGTGTTCAGGTTCATTCTTGGCCTCCAATTTATCGATTGCATCATTATCCATGATATCACTATAGATACTATTGTCAACCTTTTTGATTGTTTATTGTCTTGAGATAAGACGTTCCAGAGGCCGGGCTTTTCTCGAACGTTATGAGAAAAGAAAGATGGACAGGTTGCGACTAGCGAGAGTCAATTTCCCCGAGAATGAAGAGCGGTCCGAGAGAGGGCATATACAAGTAGCCTGGCGAGAAAAAGTGGGGACGTCCCCACTTTTGTCCCAATATTGGTTATAAATATTTATCCTTTCCTAAAGGATAATAATATGCTTTATTATCCTTCGGATAAGGATGAAATGATTGCTCTTTTTCGACTTCGAAGACGAACGCCCGGCCAGGTTGACCGCCGTCGATCTATAGATTTTTGTTGTTGTCGTGAACATATTCGATATTCACGCCAAAATCCTCGCTGATTGTCGGGATAGTTTTTTCCCGCTCACTCCACCGAGCTAAAGCCCTCTTCTCAAGCGCCTCGAGTTGCTTAAGAACGGCCAAGATCGTTGAGTTTGCCAAATGAGAAGCCGAAGGGCCGTGAAAAATGGGCCGGAAAAGTTGTCCTGGAAAGCCCGTTTGTAGTATCCTTTGCCCCATGACCCGGAAAATCGGTCGGAATGATCCCTGCCCTTGCGGGAGCGGGAAGAAGTACAAAAAATGCTGCGGCCCCAAGGAGACCTACGAGCCTCTCGTTCCTCCTTCGATGCGGACCGGGACCTCCTGTGACGATTATCTGGAGGTCTTGGCGATCGTCGCGTTGTACGGGGAGAAGGTCGAGCGCTTCGAAAAGGACGGAAGGGAGCTGAAGAAAGCGGTCTCCCGCTTCGAACGAAGATTCCGTCCGGGGAAGCCGGGAGGGCTCACGGACAGCTTTTTTATGAGCTGGATGCACTTTGACTTCCGGTTTGGCGAAAGCCGCGAGACGATCGCCGAGCGATTCCTTAAGGACCCTCTGACGGCGCAGCTCAAGGAACCCGGCCTCTCGATCATCCGCGAGCTTTCCGATAGCTATTTCTCCTTCTACGAGGTTATCCGATCCGGACCCCAGGCCGTCACCGTGGAAGAGCTGGCGACTGCTAGGCGATTTACGGTGATCGAGATTGCCAAGCTTTACGAAATGGATCCCATGCCTGGCGAGATCTTGTTTTCGCGCCTGGTCGGCCCGCCGCGCCGGGCCGTTTTTTTCACGACGCCGTATATCTTCGGCCCGGAGGCCCGAACTCAGTTAGAGCGGGCCCTCCGCATCCAGGAAGAGGATTTCCGTCAGAGCCCGGCGGCCTTACTCTTCCCTCCCGAGCGGCACTTCGCCGAGTCGCAGAAAGAGCTCGCCCTTTTTTGGGCCGAGTATATCCGCCAGGGGGAAAAAGCCGGCCTGGGGGAGTCTGCGGCGTTTCCGGATGCTCCGCCCGGTCGCTACCCCCACCTCGTCAATACGGATGGGGAGGAGCTGGTGGTTGCGGAAATGCATTTCCGCATCAAGGACGAGCCGGCTCTAAGGAACAGGCTCGCCTTGATGAAAGGTTACGAATACGACGAAAACGACGGGTCATGGGTCTGGATGAAACCGAGGAGCCGTAAAGATCCTGATGCCCCCCGGACGGTTCTCGGGCGCTTCAAGATCAAGGATAATCGCCTCATCGCGGAGACAAATTCGCGGGAGAGGACAGCCCGCCTCCGGTCCGAACTCAAAGATCATCTGGGCGGCCTCATCGCTTACGATAAGACGCTCTGGCGGGATCAGGATGACATGCCGGAGTTGTCCCCGAAAGAAATCGAGGCCCGGGAGAGAGAGTCGGAGGAGTTGAACTCCAGGCCGGAAATCCAGGAGGCGATCCGAAAGCACTTGGAACACCATTACTTCAAGGAGTGGCCGCGGATGAAAATCCCGGCCCTCGGCGGCATCACGCCGATCCAAGCGGCCAAGACCGAGAACGGCCGGGCAAAACTTAAGGCGCTCCTGGACGATATCGAACGCATGGAGGAAGCGGCGGCTTCGACAAAACCGAAAGTGGATGTCGACCGGCTCCGCCGAATGCTCGGCCTCCCTCCGAAGGCCAATTGAGATTTGCTTCCGATGCCAGGCCGCTTGGCCACCTGGAAGACCTCGTCCTAGCGCACCCTGAGATCAATCTGGAAATTCCAAAACTCGCCGGGTAGATTAACGCCCGCCGCGGAGCCGTCGAAACCGCCCGGTCCCGTCAGCCCGATTTTGAATCATGGTGGAGAGAGGCGAGGGAAAAACAGAAGAAGGGATGAGGGCCGGAGCAGGAGGCTTGATTTCATACAAAGTTTGTATATAATGAAAGGAAGTCCATTTTGGAGGAAAGATCCATGGCTGGGAGCACGGTCAATATCTCGTTCAACAAGGAACTTCTCGCGGAGATCGAGGATCTGACCGATCTCGTCGAGCCCAAAAAGGGGATAGAAGCCGTCCCGGACGATCCCGAGGATAATCGAGTCCTCGAATGCGCCGTCGAGTCCGGCGCGAACGGCATCATATCCGGCGATTATCACCTGTTGGCGCTTCATAGCTTTGGCAAGATCAAAATTATGAATCCGGATGAGTTCCTTCGCTGGTTCAGAAAAAACCCCGTCCGATAAAACAGGCTTGTCAATGATAATGAAGAGATCTGGTTGACATGAAATTTCGGATCGGGGTATAAAGAGACAAGTCAACCGGACTAGAAAGCGAGGAAGCGATGCACTGTCCCCAATGCCGGGCCGAGGTTCTGGAGAAGGATCAATTCTGCTATTCCTGCGGCGCCGGGCTCTCCCGTCCGCAGGTCAAAAGTCCGGAGGTCCGTCCTGCCGGCCCCTGTCCGCAGTGCGGGCAATCACTCCGGCCCGGTGACAAGTTCTGCGGGTATTGCGGCGCCACCCTCTCCAGTCCGGAAAAGGCCGCCCCGGCCCCGGCCCCACCGCCGCCCCCGAAGGCGCGGTCACATGGGCTCGTCGCGTTCCTGGGGTATATGAATATCCTCGCCTGCCTGGCCGTGCTCACTGCCGGTTTCTTTCTGTTACGCAGCCCCCAATTCGAGGGCAACTATTTTCCGTTCCTGCTCGCCAGGTACGCCCTGATTTCTCTTCTTGCCGGGATGTTCCTCTTCGGGATCTACCTCTGGACGAGAAAGAATCGGCGGGACAGGCGGCACGCCAAGATCATCATTATTCTATCACTCGTCGCCGTCGCCGCCGGGTTCTTTATTTTTGCCTGACGGCCGGCCGCATCTCCGCGTCAGCGAGTCACCGCGCGGCAAGTCCTGCAGAAGCGATCGCCCGGGACCAGCTTGGCGCCGCACACCGAGCAATACAGGCGCTCGCGCGGCGAGGAAGGGGCCGCAGAACCTGAAGCGCTCGAGTCCCGAGTCGCCGCGGACGTCGCCGCGGCCGGGGCCGCCTCAGAACCGGCCGCGACCTCGGCTGGAACTGCCGCTCGGCGCACGGGCAGCCCCCCGGTCTGTGATAGCCGAATGAGGATAAATCCCTGGGAGCCGAGAGCGATCGCCGTGCTCACGCACATCGTCCCGATGCCGACATTCAGGCTCAGCCTGGTCCCGAGCTGGACCAGAACCTGCATCAGCGTATACGACAACGCCCAGACGACCAGGAACCAGATCGTGTTCTGGGCGCGCGGCCGGCCGTTCTCGACCCAGACGTCGGTCTTTTTCCCCTGCCAGACGCCGAGCGCCAGGCCGAACGCGAACAGAGCCGAAAGCGCGATCGAGGGGAGGCTTGACCCGATGATGACGGAGTAGATCAGGAACGTGGCGATCGGGAAGACGATGGCGACGACGCAGCTTTTCCGCGAAACCGAACGGATCTTCCGATAGCTGCGCAGCATCCTGAGGATGAGAATGATCGAAATCGCGAAGGAAACGTATCTTAGATATTTTAGGAAGGTGGCCATCTCAATCCCCCGCTTTCATTGTTTTTTCGCCAGGCGATAGCCGCACTTCGCGCAGAAACGCGCCTCGGCCCGGAGTTCACTTCCGCAGGAGGGACAGTGGGCCTGCTTTTCCTTTACGGGCTCTTGCTTTCGTGCCGCTTCCGGTCTGCTTGCCACCTCGCGCGGAGGCGGCGTCGGCTCTCCGGCCGATCTCTGATTCTCGGGCATCGCTAGGCCTGCCTTAAGGCGGTGGTACATGTCCGTCTGCGCCACGCTGGTGATTCTGACATTGAACTCGTCCGCCGTGATATCGCTGAATTCAACAAGCCATAGCCCCAGGTCGGCGATTCTCAGGGCGGCGAAATGGCTGAGCCTCTGCAGGCGCTGTGTCGATAGAGCGCTCATTCCGCTCGTGGCGGCGAGCCTCGAGCAGGCCAAGCCGAGCGTCGGGGTCAGAGCAAACACGCCGTCCCGCCGCGTCAGCAGCTCGCCGGCGAGGAGCGATTCGAGCCCCTGACGGAGGGCTTCATCGGAAAACCGCAGGCCGATCGGTGAAATGAGCTGGGCCCGCGGGACCATCCAGCGGAGATCCTGAGAATTGCGGCTGCGGTCGCAGCACTCCAGAAGTTCTATTTCCTCAAACGCCGCTTCCTGATGCATTTCGCGTCTCAGAAGGGCGAGCAGGTTTTTTTCCTGGACGAGGTCGGCTAGGACGGCCAGGCTCTCGAACCCGCTGCGGTCGAGAACAAGAGAGATCTCTTCCTTTTCCGCGAGTTTTTCCATGGCCAGCGGCGCCTGGAGGCTTCGGAGGAGCAGGAAGCCGTCGACCGGCCAGCTGATCTCGTGCCCGCCGTCTTCAGCCGGCCCGTGAAAAGCGTAATTTCCGTCTTTCGACGAGCCGTAAAACCAGGAGAACTCTGGCTCCTCGGGCGGAGAAAAAATGACAGTGCCGAGGACGACCTCGGGCTTAGTCAGCCGGGACAGGGCTTCAACAAGCCCGGGCTTGTCCTCGACCGGCGCAAGCTTGGCCGATCTGGCAGAAGGCTTGAGGCCGCCGAGCGGAGACCCGGCGCCCGGCTCGAGGTTCGACTCCCTGAGCAAATGGAAAAGGTCTGTTTCCTTGAGGTTCCATGTCTTCATCTGATTTTCCTCACTCGGCGTTCATTTCGGTTTCCGGAGGAAACCCTGAAGCATCTTGGCGAAACTCAGGCTCTTCTCGTGGAGCGGAATTTCCTTTTCGAGGCCCGCAGTCTCCAGGGCTCCCGCTGTCGAGATCTCCGGGGAGGAAAGAGAAGAACTGAGATCTTCTAAGCGCGACGCCCTCCCCAAGTCGCCGGCGCCCTCGAGTTTCATTTCCTTGGGTCCGGCCGCGGGTTCAAGCGTCGTGGCCCGGGCGCCAAAGCTGCGGTCGCCCGCGGAGAGGGAGGCCCCTTGCGCTTCCCCGGGCGGCGCCGCTGTGCTTGCCGTGATGTGTGGCTCCTGGAACGTGGCGGATGGTTCGTGAATGCCGGCGGCGGCAGACGGCGCGGGCTTCTCGGGCGGCTGGCTGACTTGGGGCGCGGCGGCGGGGCGTGGGGCGCCGGTAGGCGCGGGCGACTGCGCTTGGGCTTGCGGAGCGGCTTGTGGTTGCGCCGGGGCATGCGGCTGAGCCGCGGCTCTCGGCTGGGCAACCTCAGGCGGCACCGCGCTTTTCGGCGGCTCGAAAGTTGCCATCGGCGTTTCATCCGGGGCCGCAGCCGGCGCCGAGGGAGCCTCAGCCTTCACCTCGCCCGCCATTGTCTTTCCGTAGACCTTGCCCTCAGGGGCCGGCGCCGGGCGGACCTCAGGCCCTCCTACCTGGGCGTCCCCTCCAGCTTTGACAGGCGCTTCAACCTTGAAGGTCGGCGGGCGGTTTTCTGGGATCGGCCGCCATTCTCCTTCGTCCATCGCCTTTTGCCAGTTTTTCCAATCCTGCGGCCGAACACCCTTCTTCGTGGCGAGCTCCATAAAACGCTCTCCGGGTTCGGGGTTGAGCACATCATGGGCGACGACGCCCGATTCGTCAAAGGCCTTCCGGATGGCTTTATCGATCCTCGCGAAATCAGGATTTCTCGACGCCATTTCCTTCGCCCGCTCATCCGGGTAAATACCCAAGATCTCGCCCATTTTCTTCATTTTATTCGATTGGCCGGGATGGAGCGCCTTGTCCCGCTCTAGCCATTCTTTCTCGGAGAAAGGGACGTCCTTGCGACTGTAGCTGGGCCTTTCGCCGCGAATGAGGCGGTCGGCGACTTTTTCGGCCTCTGCGCTCTTTTGCTCCCCGACGCCGGGTTTATCCTTTACCATCTTAGCTATCTGTTCTTTGTCGACCATATCCTTGAGCTCGCGGAGGTCTTTGGGCATGTCCACCGGCTTTCGGGCTTCGGGAGTTCCGGTCCTTTCTTCGGCCGGGGCGTAGGTAATCGACCCGTCTTCCGCCGTCGTTACCCCGGAAGGGCCGGCATATTTCCTTCCCGTTTCGAGAGGCCGGATCGGCTTGTCGGCCAGCCCCTTCTGCGCCTGCTGACGCAGCAGATTCTTTTGCCCGTCGGTGAGCGACTGGCCCCGGCCTCCTCCGCCGAATTCCTGTTCGGTCAGTTTGCCGGAGTAGGGGTCGCGGCCGACCACGACCTCGCCCTTTTGCGGTCTGTAATCGGCGGCGTCGGCGCCCTTGATCTCCCTAATGTTTCCGTTCTTATCGACGGCATAGACTTCGCGATCGGCCCGGCCGCCCTTGGTCGATTCGAATGGGACCGACCGCCTGAAACCAGGCTGCGGCTTCAGGAATTGCGCCCCGCTCTTGCCGACCTCATAGATCATCCGGCCCTGGCCGATGTACTGGCTCGCCGTCATCCCGGCGGTGGCCGTGAGGACATGGGAGCCGGCCTGCCATTGGGCGCTCTTCTTGTGGATCATCTGCATCTCGTTGTTGAGACCCTGCAGCTTTGCCCTGGCGGCCGCCATCTCTCCCTGAAGGGACTCGAGAGTTCCCAAATTCCCTTTATCCCGGGCCGCCTTCATGTCGGCGGCGATTTGCTTGAGCCGAGCGACTGTGGCGTCCACCTCGTTGAAGAGAGCCGGCTGTTCGTTGATCGCCTTCTGAAGCTTGTTGCGGAGCTCGAGCGTCCGCTCGAACAAAGGCTTCAGGCCTTCGGCATCGGGGATAAAAACCTCGGAGAGCTCTTTGGCGACCTTCTTGGCCGTCCAGCTCTTCTTCTGCCGATCGGCCCAGGTGTCGTATTCACGGTCCCGCTCGTCGACCCGGCGCGTCAAATCGAGCTTCTGCTCCTGGACGCCCCGCATTTTCTGCTTCAGATCCTCGCGCTGCTGCTTCAACTGGTCTTCCAGCCAGGGGTCTTTGTCTTTCTGCTCCTCGACTTTTTTAAGCCGGTCCGACAGGGCTTCGTGCTCGCTCTTGACGTCATCTTCGAGCTCTTCCAGGTACTTCAGCCGGTTCTCGAGGTTTTTATTGACGACGTCGGGATCGGAGCTCGTCCCCGGGTCCCCCGGGATAAGCCAGCCCGGGCCGATATACATCTTGGAGGCATCCCCCTCCTCGCGCTTTATGTCCGCGGGCGCGGGTTTGTCGAGCGGCCTCCGGTAGGAATCCGAGTATTCGTCATAGACCAGGCCGCGTTCGACAAAGGCGTCCCGTTTCGCGTCGTAGTCGAAGCCTTTTTCTTCCATCATCTTTTTCTTGGCGTCGAGGATCGCCTTGCCGTCCTCGGAATCCCGGCTCACCCAGCGTTCGTTCTTGTCATCAAAGATGTCATTCTCTTTCCGGTGGACGAGGGACCACGCCGGGCGGTCGTCGTAGGACTCCGGCTCGTCTTCACCGCCGGGCGGGGGCGCCTCTCCACCGCCCTCCGGGACGGGAACAGGCACGCCGGGGACGTTCACGAAGTTGTTCACGATCTGCCAAGCGATAAAAATGAGCATCGTCAAGACGGCGGCCGCCGTCGCTTTCTTTTCGGCGGGGGATGGAGCTCCGGCGCCTTTGGAGAGGTCAAGGGAATTCGTGATCTCCCAAATTCGGTCCTGGGTGGATCGGTCGAATCTCTGGCTTTTTAAGATCTCCTTGACGCGCTTCAGCAAATCGCTCGAGGCTCTGCCGCCGGGCGAGAAGACGTCTCCTGTTCCGGGCGCGCGGTCGCTGTGTTCCCCGCAGAAGGCCTTGATCCGGTGCACCGATGTCCCCGGGGGAGCCTCCAGGCTCTCCCCTCCGGCGCAGACCATGGTCTGGACGCGGGGATTATCGCGGGGGACGAGAAGCAGCCCCAGAGGCACGTCCACGGTTACGGGTTGCCCCGTCTCGTTGGCGATCGTGACCCGGATGCAGTCGCCGTAAAACCCGCCGGCGCCCCGGACTTCGGACTGCAATCCCGAGACCTTGCCTTTCATCACCTTATCGAGGTCGAAGGATGTGGCCAGGCCCGGAGCGGCGCCGAAGACGAGGAAGACGGCCATAAGGAGACCAAAAGACAGGATGAGTTTTCTCGAGGCGAGGACCGATGCGGATCTCATAAGCCCTCCTGGGGTACGGATTACCCCTTAGTTATCATAAGAAACCAAAGGAGGCAAGGAGAAAAGGAAACAAACCCGTCAGCCAAATTTTGAATCGTGGTGGAGAGAGGTTTCTCGCTAGTTTTACGGGCTGGTCAGCCTGGCGCTGACGAAGCGATTGAGGCTGATTCCTTCTTCAGCGGCCTCAGACGCGAGAGCGGGAATTCTCTTGATTATTTGAGCAAGGCCGGGACAGAAATATCCTCATCGAGATCCGGCCAGTGAATCCCAATCCCTCGGCCAATCAGGCGCCAATTTTTCCTCTGTTTTGGAAGGGCTTCCTTAAGTTTGGGGAACCATTCAAGAGGCACGCTGATTTCCCTTCTATCCTTGAGTTGGACATGCATCATGTCCTTATCGAAGCTGACGTTGACGGCAGTGATTTCAGGCTCTTTTGAAACCGAAGTACGCATCCCACGTTTCCTTAAAGCGTTTGACATTATGCAGAATAATTTCTCGGATCTCGCTCAGTTCTTTATTGTTATACCCGACAGACTTAGCCAGGTCAATAGGCTCGAGCCGGAATTTCGCATAATTTTCGCCTGATTCGACATGAATATGACATTCTTCAGAGCCTTCATTGCTGAAAAAAAAGAAACGGTATTTTCCAGATTTAAGCACTGTTGGCATGAGCCGTCCGTTTTTATTGAAGTTTCCTAGAGATTAGACGTGCTCAGAACGCAATTTTCTCTATTTATTGATTTTTTTCTTGGAGGAGAACTGCGCACGGCGAAACGAGGAAGAAGCAGATCAGGTAGACGGCGAAGCCGTCCTTCCTTCCGCCCGCCGACGCCGGGCTAGCCGGGACGCTATTTCGTTTTCGGATAGGGCAGCCGGTCCCCGTTGTCGTAGACGCCGATCATGGCGACGACCTTCCCGTCCTTCACTTGGAACTCCATCCGGAAGTAATCCAGGCCCTCGACTTCGAACAAAGTCTCGGTCAGGGGCGTCAGCCTTATTTTGGGGCCGGTGCGCTGGTAGAAAAGCCCGCCGTTTTCGAAAACAACTTTCCGCTCCCCATATTCGCCGGCCAAACGTTTCAGCGCGGCTTCGTCGAGAAGGACGGGCTTGGCCTTGGCTGCGAGTCCGGAAAGAATCCACTCGTATTCGCGCTTCCGCTGGGGGTCGGTCGCCTTGCTTCGCAGCTTGTCCAGGGCCATAGAGTAGGCGCGGTCGAAGGCCTCAGCGGCCGGGACCGGGACGTCGGGGATGACGCCGGTCCCTTCCCAATTGGTCTTGGAATAGGGATTGATGGCCCGGCCCACGGGGACCCTCAAAATATATTCGGTCTGGACGATCATGGCGTCGGTGGGATGCGCGCCGCCTCCCGTCGTCTCGCCGATCAGAGTCGCCCTCTTGAGATTCTTCATGTTGTAGGAAAATTCCTCGGCCCCGGAAAACGTACGGGCGCTCGTGAGGACATAAAGATCTGCTCCGGCCATCCGCGGGCCGGGGACGAAGGGCAGCGTCCAGTAATTCTCGGTCGAGTTGGCGGCCCGGTAATAGAGATCGTTGAGGTGCGTCGGCTCCAAGAAGAAGTAGCTGCTGATCAATTGTATTTGCGAGGGGTCGCCTCCTCCGTTCTGCCGCAGGTCGACGATCACGGCGTCGCAATGAGCCAGGAAATTCATGGCCGCCACGGCCGTCGCCCCCGCATCGGCCGCCGAGGCGAACTGGCGGAAATCCAGGTAACCGACGTTGCCGGCCAGCCGTTCAACTTTCCGGAAGCCGAAATTGTTCCGTTTGGCCGCCTCGAGTTCGCGAGCGCGGGCGGCCTTGACCTCCTCCTCGTTGCGGCTTCGCAAACGGGCGATTTCGGCCGCTTGGGCGGGGGCGTGGGCGAAGCCCATATGACGGTCATGGCCGACGTCGGCGAGGTCCTTGTTCACGGCCTCGGCGAACTCCCGGGGCGCCGAGAATTTGTCGTAAGCTCCGCTCTTGAGGCGGTCCCGGAGACGATCTTCGATTTTTTTGGCCGTCTCGGCGAAGATATAGTTCTTGTTGAGCAGCGTCGAGATCTGGGCCACGATCGCCTGCTTTTGAGCGGCATCAAGGACGGCCCCCTTGGCCTCCTGGCCGAGGGCGGCCGGGGCCCCCAGTGCAGCCAGCAACAGGACAACAAACATCCAGCGAGAAAACTTTTTATTCATTCCAAACCTCCTGAGATTGAATCGTAATTCGCCCCCCTCACCGCCGCCGCTTCGAAGGACCGGGCGAGCGGCGGAGGAGGCCTTTGAGCAGCAGGTCAACAATGCCGGTGACGCGTTGTTCCAGCTCGTCGCGTTCCCCCAGTTCCCGGGCCGATAAGCTGAACGGCAGAAGGGAATTCGTGCACCAGACGAGGGCCTGGGCCGAGGCTCGTATCTCCGCGCTATCGAACACGCCCTGCGCGCAGCCGTCGCGGAGGACCTCGGCCAGAACCGCGGCCTCTTTCTCGAAATGGGCCCGGCGCCGGGCCAAGAGAGGCGTGCGCACGGATGACAGCAGGTCATCGAGGTTCTGCGAATAATGAGTCACACTGTCGAACCGGTGCAGGACCCGTGCCAGGAGCATCCGCCGGAGACGTTCCGGCGGGGATCCCGGTCCGGCCGCGATCTCGCGAAGCCGGAGAAGAAGCCTCTCGGCGATGCGGTCGACGTGGGCCAGCGCCAGCTCCTCTTTGCTAGGGAAATGGAGGTAGATCGTGCCCTTCCCGATCCCGACTTCGCGGGCCAGATCTTCCATGGTCATTTTCCTGAAGCCGAAGCGGGCCAGAAGGGCGTCCACGCCGTCGAGGATAAGGTCTCGGATATCGTCCCGCTGAGCGATCTTTCTCATTGACTTATGACCATTATCGTATTCTGGTCATAAATAAAAGTCAAGCCCGCCGACTAAAGTCATCACTGATTAGCTGGTATAAAATCGCTCGATATTTTCATCTTGACAGAAACGGGGGAGAGGGGTAATCTAAAATAGGTCTATTAATTAGTCCGAGAATAGACCTATTGGAGGAAGGCCATGGCAAATTATTCAGAGATCGTCCCCCTGAGCAAGGCCAAAGCCCAGCTTTCGGAGTTCATCCGGAGGGTTAGGGAAGAGCACGAGTCTTTTGCCATCACGCACAGGGGAAAGGTTGAGGGGGTTCTTCTGAGCATAGAGGAATACGAAAGCCTCATCGAGACTCTGGAAATCCTGAGCGACAAGGATCTCACGGCCCGCATCCGCCGGGGGCTCAAGGATGAAAAAGCCGGAAAGCTTCATCCTTATAAAGAGGTCTTCCCGGACAAATGAAAAAGTCTCCTTATCGCATTCTTTTTACGAAAGAAGCCAAAAAGAACATTGAGAAGCTGGATCCTTCGATCGCGAAAATCATCAGGAAAGCGATCGAGTCCTTGGCCCTAAATCCCGCCAAAGGAAAGCCGTTGGCCTATGATTTGACCGGCTTGCGTTCGCTGAGGACGTCCGACTATAGAATCATATACCGGATCAAAGAAAAGGAGCTCCTTATCATCGTCATCGCGGTCGGCCACCGCAAAGAAATATACGAAAAGCTTAAAGAACTCCTCCTTAGCCTCTCGTCTTGACCCCAGGATGATGGGAAATGACGAAATCGACTCGAACTAAAGCTTCCACCACTCTCGCAGGCTGAGCTTCCCTCCGCCCTGTGTTGCATCAGCGCCGGCTTCGCCTCCGGATAAGATCCTTGATATGAACTCGGGAGCGGCAAAGCCGTAGGCAAGGGCTTGTTTCACATTTGCTGCTTCTCCCAGCCACGCTGCAAGTCCGCCCATAATGACCAGCAGCAGCAATCCTAACCAAAACGTAACGCTGCGCAGGTACTCAGGCACTTTAGGTTCGTAGCGGTTCTTAATGATGCGCAAAACATCAGGAATAAGCCCTCCTGCGCATCCGATCAATATCATCGTCCAATGAGTTGTTGGCATTTTTAACTCCCTGGGCACGAATCCAAATCTTTAATTTAGGTTTTACTTTTTACCGTCAACGATAAAGGACGCATCTTGGTCGAAGTTTTTCCCATATCGCTCTAAAAGTCGTAGAGCATGATGGCCAAAACTGTCAAACAAGTTAATCTTTCCTTCCCCAAATAATCATCCATGCTGGCCCGCCACGGACTTTGTATTCTTTAAAAGGAGATCGTGCGAAGAATTCCTTAACCTCCATGGGCGTGAAGCTGGCCAGCACCGACCCCAGCGGTTCGTTGATCTTCCGCATCGCCGTGGGCATGACAATCGATGTGGCAAATATCATCAGCAAATAAAAGAAGAGCCATGAATCCCTGCGCATATCAATCAATAACATTTGCCCTCCGGGTTTGAGCGCCCGGTGGATTTCCGCCAGGCCTCGCTCCGGTTCGGACCAGTGATGTAACGACAGGCTGCTGATGGCGAAATCCAGCGCTTGATCCGGCAGCGGCAGGCTTTGGATATTCCCTTCGCGAAATTCGACTCGCCCTTCAAACCCAAGCGAATTTGCATTCGCGTTGGCAGTTTTAATCATCTCCTGCGCCGTGTCCAGCCCAAGGACCTTCAACCGAGCGAATTTCTTGGCAATGAGCGTGGTCAATAACCCTGGGCCGCAGCCGATGTCAGCCAGGATTCCTGTCGGTTTGTGCCGGCGAAGTTGCCGGACGATCAGCCGCCTCAAGACCCGAAACTGCGGCCACTTGCTGATCCGGTCGTAGGCTTGCGCCGCTTGAATCTCGTCGATGCCTTCAAGACTGGGTTTTCGGTCTGGCTGGATCTTAACGAGGACCAGTGAAGCGAAAAGAATAGCGAGGACGATTATCGCCGGGATCATTCCTGTTGTCATCCGGTCTCCAATCCTATCTTACTCCCTTTGCTGATTCCTATCAAAGTTCAGAGCTTAAGCTGGCCCCAAAAGATAAAATTGTATTATTTCATAAGGACAAGATTATCTTCCCGTTTTGATTCCACTGCCGAGGACGATCATATTGAGAGAGAGAAATTCCTCGGCTGTAACGATTTTGATACCTCGAAATTCCTTCAATCCAAGCAGATGTTTGTCGCCGCTTATGATAAGGTCGGCTCGACCGTCGACGGCCAGGACAAGAAACTTATCATCGGAAGGATCTTCAACAATTATCCGCAAGACTGAGGACGTCTTGACTGGTTCAACGAAGGGTATGAGCTCCTGCTCGATAACGGACTTGATATTTTCTTTGGCCAATCTGAATTTTGGGTAGGCCAGAACCCTAACGTATTCGTTGAGAACCTCTGAAGACATGAGCACGTGGAGGCGGCCTTTTTGCCACAGTCCGACAAGCTGGCTCGGGCGGCCGTGAAACAGAATGGCTGAGATGAAGACGCTGGTATCCAGGACGACTCTTGAGGCGGTGGAGGAGCCCGACCGGCTTACTTTTTTCTTGCCCATTCGATCGCGTCGTCAACATCTTTGAGCGTCAGCCCGAGCGAGGCGATTTTTTTTCGGGCCTTGCCAAGAGTCGTATCCCTCAGAGCGGTCATCTTAACAGGCTCCAGAACGATTTTGCCTTCGCCGGCTTTCACCTCAAAATATTCGACATCCTCGAATTTTTCCATAACCTTCTTGGGCAGGGTGATTTGATTTTTATAGGTTCTTTTACAGATCATGAGTTCAACCTCCAAGAATATTTTGGCAGGAAACAAGGAATCTGTCAAGTAAGGAAAAAATGCTAATCGCCGGCCAGGGTGGGTTGTGATCAACAGTTTGCGGATTATGGGCTGGGCAGTTCTTTTCGCACAAACGTCAAAAATCTCTCTGCATCTTTGAGCGCCTTTTCCGCCTCTCCCCGTCGGATCAGCCTTTCTTCATATTCAGCCATGTTCTTTATTCCCGAGATGCTTCTGAGGCGGTTGGCGCTATTTTTCAATTGTTCGTCGGCTGGCTTGATAGTAACAAATAGAAGGACGGCATCGTTGTGGTTTGATCCCTGGTGCCGTTTGCCTAAAAAATAGATGCAATAGGCGTCGCATGCGGCGATGCAGGAATGCACAGCACATATGGCTGCCGCATTCCAATCATTCCTGGAAAGACTCTCTGCAGCCGCTCTATGACATTCATCCAATTTCTTTAGATAATTTGCGTATGAAGCTTTGGCGACATCTTGTGTCCTAAATCTGGGGTTCATGGACTCTTATCCAGAGGATAAAGGGTGATCCCTTTTTCGATCTTTTCAGCAAGTTTCAGATTGTTTCTCTCTTTCCACTCTTTTGCGGTCAGAATATAGGGAGAAAGCGGATTTCCATATCTCTCCAGACAAAAAAGGACGAGTCCTTCGACGGCTTGCTCGATTTCTTGCTTTTTGGATTCATCCTTGACTTGAATATAGAGATCGATATCGCTGTCGAATCGTTCCGTGCCCCTACCTACAGAGCCGAATAGGATTAGGCTCTCTACAGAGGAAAGTGGAAGCTTGTCCAGAATCGTCCTCTTGAGGTCTTCGAACGGCGCCGTTTTCTGCGATAGAGGATTGAATAATCCCGATAAAAAATGAAAAGCATAGCTGCCCCGATTAACCCTCCACAGGTGAGCTCTCCCGGCCCGGACGAAGTGGACAAAATTCATTTCCGCCAGCTCGCGCATGATTCTATTGATACTCATATGAGAGACGCCTGAAACGGCGGCAATTTCTCGCTCGCTCATCAAAGCTTCGTGCTTCAACAGGAAGTCGATGATTTTTTGTTTTGTTTTGGAATTGAGGACGGTTAGCAGGGACTTGTGGAAAACCATTGCGTTTTTCCTTATAATTTATGTTACAATTGTAACAAATATTATACACATGTCAAGAGACTGTGATGAGAGTCTATCTGGGGCTGGGAGAAATGGAGTTAATGCCTTGAAGCGGCTAACGAATCCACCGGCAAGGCTCTCGAGCAAGCTGATCAGGTCGGAGATCGCCTCGGACAGCAAGACGCTCGAGCGGTTCAGCCAGGAGCTGAAGATCGCCCGCAAAATCGTCCACAAAAACGTCGGCCTTCGTTATTTTCAGAAAATCCGGCTCAGGTCTAGATCCGAAGCTCGTCGTTGTCGCCGTATTCGAGAATCAGACGGGAGATCCCTCGCTCGACTCCCTGGGACGGATGGCTGCCGACTGGATCACCCAGGGGCTTTCTCTGATCGATACCATTAAAGTTGTGCCGACGATGAGCGTCAGTCAACCCTCCAGGATAGCGGCCGCAAAGGAAGGAACGAGCGCGGCGCAGGCTCCGCTCCAAGCCCTTGCCGAAGAAACCGGCGCCGGGAAAGTAGTTTCAGGAACGTACTATCTTGCCGGCGGCGAGCTCCAATTTTTATCCAGCATCACGGACACGCAGAAGATGAGAGCCTCCTCTCGAGGTCATCGCTCGGAACGGCGGGACGAGTCATGCTAGAGGCCGCCCGCGAATTGCGCGTGCGCGGACATCGGGAAGCTTTTAAGGAGATTGCTGGGCGAGCGGTGGAGTGGTGCAGAGGCCGGGCAGCCGGGATAGAAGCGACTGCGGGCCGGCGGGAAAAAGAATCTGGTGTCAGCGATAGGACCCTCCGCCGGAAGATCCGGGGGAGGAGGAGAGTCTCCCGTTACGGCTGGAAGAGTGATTCTGCCTCCCGTTTGATGCCGGCGTGGAAGGCCAGGCCCCAGACCGGGGTCGAACGATGGCAAAACAATTCCTTGGAGCCCAGAGCAGCGACCACCGGGAATTCGTAGGCTTGGAGGCGCTTCGGCCAGTAGGAATTCAGGAACGCCTGGGCCTCGGGCGGGCAGGCGGACGAAACCAGAACGGGGTAAACGACGAGCGGCTGAAATGAGCTTCGGGCCAGAAGGCCTTTTTGGCTGCTGCCGAAATTGAAAACGGTCTGGGAATACGTCCGGACGGCGTCTGCCGTTAGCGTTCCAGGGACCCACTTGATGGCGCAAAGGGTCGTCACCTTGCCGGCCTTTGCCAGGTCGAAACGCTGGCGCTTGAAAACTCGGTCCGCGTCGAGGCCGGCCAACTGTCCGAGGTTTTCGAATCCGTGTTGGGCGAGACGGTTTTCGAGAAGGGTCCAGTAGGCGGCAAGCTCCGCCTCCGCATCTCCAATCGCAGCCGGAGAAAGCGCCGCTCCAGGGGGCAGCGGTGGACCAGCAATCAGAGTCCCGCAGGTCGTGCAGAACCTGCTGTCCGGATCGAGCTTCGCGCCGCAGCTCGTGCAGTGCGCGGGAGTCGCCGGTCCCGGAGCCCCCACGGGCTGCCCGCAGCTCATGCAGAACTTGGAGTCCGCTGGAATCGCCGCACCACAGCGGGCGCACGCCGCCTCTCCGGCCGGGGCCGGCGCTGCCAGGTTCGCGCCGCAGCCCGTACAGAACTTGCTGTCTTCGGGATTTTCCATTCCGCAGGATTGACACTTGATCATGTTCACCCTCCCTCGCCAGGAGACGCAGGCCCCTTGCCCGCGGCCGTCAAACGAGCGGCCGCTCTTCCTTCGAAATCAGCATCCTTCCCCAAATGCCGCCGGCCAGGAGCCCGCCGTTCAACAGGATGGGGATGATGCCGCCCTTAAAATATAGCAGGGTGGCGATCGCGCCCAGGATGACGTTGGCGATCAAGGCCGCTTTGGCCACCTTGGTGTTCCCTTTGCCGAGCTCGAAGGCGGCATACGCGGAGAGGCCGCCGAGCGCAATGTCTACGATGATCAGGAACCAGGAAGTTGATGTGTCGGCGAACTGCCCGAGATAGGCCCGGAGCCGGGACATCGACGAATAGTTGAGATAGAGTCCGACGGCATACAGGCCCACGGACGCCCAGAGGATCATTTTCACTTTGGACAGGTTCTCGCTCAGGGCGCCAGGCCGGGCCGCGGGGCCGGTCGCCGTCCGGCTTACCCCAGAAGGGCCTCCCGTCAACGGAGGCATTGTCCGAGGAGAAGATTGTGCGTTTCCCTGAAGGCTCGCGCCGCACTTCTTGCAGAACTTGCTTCCGGTGGGACTCTCCGTCCCGCACGAGGCGCAGCGGAGATTCACCGGGATGGCCGACCCGCAACCTGCGCAGAACTTGCTGCCCGCCGCGTTCTCGAGCCCGCACTTGGCACATGCCGTCATGAAATCCTCCCTTCAAGCGATCCCCGGCCGGCCTTGGATAGGAACCCGCGTTGGACGGCGGGAATGCGCTTTGACATTTGGGTCGATTATATTAACAGGACAGGATTGCTGTCAACCGGTCCTGGCGTCCGGGCAAGCATCTCTGTTTGCCTGATTTCCTATCGGTGCGGGAATCGCCTGTGATCCCCCCCGTCGCACGAAGCTGTCAAAAATCCTGCTTTCCTATCAAAAAGAGCCCTCTAATTGGTTCATCGTCAAATGCTCATTGGAAAGGAGGCAGAGAGCGAAGCGAGCGTTGGAGGGAAACCCGGAGCAAGGGTTTCCCTCCAAGAGTGTCCGACGGGACTGGTTCCCCAGGGGGTCGCAGGGGCGATGCCCACTCCTCTTTGAAATCTCTATTAGGAATTGCATTCGGTTTCTGCTCCGGTTTCCACAGCGATTCTGCGTGTCTGTTGACTTCATGGTGCGCATATGTTAATTGCTTAGGCACAGGGTACGGGATGTTCTGTACAAACTGCGGCGCGTCGCTTCCCGGTCAGGCCAGGTTTTGCAACCAGTGCGGCCAGATGGTCCAGGCCCTCCAGAACTCCGGCTACGAGCTTGTCCCGGGCGAGTTCGAACATCCGTCCATGCAGCAGATGAACCAAACGCTGCGCCGCTCCCTCGTCCTAAACCGGATGGCCGAGAGCATCTCCCAAAAGGTCGGGAAGCCCTGGTACGAATCCTGCTTCAACAGCGTCCAGGTTACCAAAAAGCAATACGGGCGGGTCTTCGAGCTGGCGAAGGTCGCGGCGCAAAGAATCGGCTTCACCCAGGTGCCATCGGTTTACATCGAGGCCGACCGCGGCTATCAATCCAACACCTACGGTTCGGAGAA
>Ga0315284_10002929_pt1 | contig 24303 bp, 17 predicted proteins | sample YL17G09_16_MG_FD_203696 | JGI IMG/M metagenome (GOLD analysis project Ga0315284, IMG submission 203696) | Sediment microbial communities from Yellowstone Lake, YNP, Wyoming, USA - YL17G09_16 | ecosystem: Environmental > Aquatic > Freshwater > Lake > Sediment | place: USA: Wyoming | collected...
AGTGCATGCCTGGATGATCGATATCGCTGAGCAGGAGGGGTTTCGCCTGTACCGACATGATGTGGACAGCATTCGCGACCGGCGGATTCCGCCGCAACGGCAGCGTCATGGCAGCGTGATCGACCGAGAGCATCTTCTGTTCTTCTCGCGGAGAAGCTCTGCGGACGGCAGAGCCAACTGATTAATCCTACAACGCTAACGCCCCCGGAATCCTGCGACAAAACCGCTGCAGCTACCTGCTAAATCAGCCACTTACGTGCCGACTGGCGTTGTGGGACTAACTTGCATCCGTGGTGTCGCGCCACGCGCCATGCCGCCCCGTTACGGCCGCCAGCGCCGCGGGTAGCGCCCCGTGAGCAGCGGGTGCCGCGCCGCCGTGCCGCCTGCCGCCAGGGACGCCTGCAGGCTCAGCCCTGCTCACCCCAGACTTTGGGCGCGACGTAGCCCTTGACCGGCGGCGCGTTCTTCGGCGCCGCCGCCTGCCGCGCCAGCGCGTCGTACCTCGCCCGAAGCTCCTTCACTTTCTGGGGATTTGCGTCGGCGAGGTTCGTCTTCTCATAAGGATCCTGCGCGATGTTGAAGAGCTCCACCGTCCCTCGCGCGGCCGCGCCCGCCCTCCCTCTCCCGCCTTTCTGCGCCGCCGGGGCCGGCGCTGCGGGGTTCTCGTCGTCTACGCCGGCGCTGCTGCCGTTGAGGACGAGTTTCCAGTCGCCCACGCGGATGGCCCCGCTGCTCGGGGTCGTATTCAGCAGGATCTCTTCGTGCGGCGATGGCCTGCCTTCGGCGATGGTTGGCCAGGCGTCTCGCCCGTCCACCGGCAGCGGCTGCTGCAGCGATGCCCCAGCCAGCTTGAGCAGCGTCGGATACCAGTCCACCATGTGCAACGGCTCGTTCACCACCGTCCCCGCCTTGATGTGCCCCTCCCACATGACGCACGCCGCCACCCGCGTTCCGCCCTCGTATAGCGTCCCCTTGCCTGCTCGAAATGGCCCGTTGCTCGTGACTCGCCCCGGGTTCGGCCCGCCGTTGTCGCTGCAGAAAACAAACAGCGTGTCCTTCCGCCATCCCCGACCGTCGATGGCGCCGACGATCTGGCCGATGGCCTCATCCATCGCGGCCACCATGCCCGCGTACGTCCGCCGCGGCTCCTTGAGATTGGCGTAAGGCTCCTTGTATTTCTCCGGGACCTGGTGCGGGGCGTGGACCGCGTTGAACGGCACATACAGAAACAGCGGCCTGCTCGCGTCGTGCTCCCTGATCAGCCGCACCGCTTCATTGCCCACCAGGAACGTGCTGTATCCCTCATCGCGGCAGGTCTTGTCATCGCGGTGCCAGTCGAATCCGCCGTCACGCAGGTGCGTGAAGTAGTCGATCGCGCCCATGTAGTGACCGTACTGGTGGTCAAAACCCCGTTGGGTCGGCAGATACGCGCGCTCGGCATGCCCCAGGTGCCACTTGCCGCAGATCGCCGTCTCGTATCCGACTTCCTTCAGCGCCTGCGGCAGCGTCCGCTCATCCAGCGGCAGCCCGTACCGCGCCCACGGCCGAACCACCCCCACCTGCAACCCGTGCCGCATGGGATAACGGCCCGTCATCAACGCCGCCCGCGTCGGCGAGCACACCGGCTGAACGTAGAACTGCGCCAGCCGTGCCCCCCCGCTGGCCAGCCTGTCGATCTGCGGCGTCTTGATCTCCGTCCCGTTGAAACTCACGTCTGCCCACCCCAGGTCATCCGCCAGGATGAAGACGATGTTCGGTCCCCTCGCCTGCGCCTGCCCCGCGACCGCGGCCATCAGCGCCAGCACTCCGATCACTCGAACGCATCCTCGCCAACCTGCATGTATCATCGCCCTGGTCCTTTGTGCGCCGGCATAAACCGGCAAGATCGTTTGCATGAAAGCGTCATCCGGCGAAGGTCTGGCCGGCCGCAACGGCGCCGAGTCGTGGCGATCGCTCGCCCGCCGCGATGCGGCCAGAATCACCGCCCAATACAAGCTACCCGACACAAGGCGACCGAGGCAAGCCTTTATTGCCACAGGCGATCGGGCGGTAGTGTCCTGATTTGAGATTTACGTCCGATAATTGACCATTCTCTCGCTTTTTGGATCTGATCCATCATGACTCCCGATAAACGGGAGTGATGCCGGATCTTCCAAGAGCCGAGATAAAGGGACAATACGCCCAAAGGTCCATCCGTGACAGGCTGGAGTCCTTTTTCTTGGACAACATTGGCAAGGTTGCCACGCGCGAGCAAATTTTAGAGGTCGCGCGGGACCCGAAGACGGGGGAAGAACCAGAAAACTGGCACCAACGCCTGTCCGAGTTGCGGACGGACAAGGGGTACACGATTCAGAGTTGGCGCGACCGCAAAGACCTCAAGGTGGGCGAGTATTTGTTGGCCTCTGCCGAGCGGCGGAAGACTGCTGGAACTCGGGTAAGACCGTCAAGAGAATGCTGGCGTCAGGTGATGGCGCGGTCGGGCAACCGTTGCGAATGGTCCGAGGCGCGTGAGATTTGTGGACTGAAAGAGGGAGAATTAGACCCAATCGGGGGTGGAACTGTCAGGCTCCAACCGGACCACAAGCGGCCCCACGCCATTCACCCCGACAGGGACCCCGAAGACCCGGAGTGCTGGCAAGCCCTGTGCGGACGGCATCAAGTCGTGAAAAAAAACTTTTGGGATAGCACAACGGGCAAACTCAACGTTTACGCTATAGTCCAATGCGCGGGGATCGAAGTAAAACGAGAAATTTACAGATTCCTCAAATCATTTTTTGACGACGCTTGATGCCTAGGCGAGCCTCCATCAGCTTTGTGTACTCATCGCTGTGATCCGCCAAAACCCCTTGAAGTCCTAGGCGGCGGCACACCGCCCCTGTTGTGCCAGAACCGCAGAAAGGATCGCAAACGCTGTCTCCCTCTTTTGTTGTCATCCGCAGCAGGTACTCGATGACCGCCTCCGGCTTTTGCGCGGGATGGCCGGTTTGTTCACGCCGTCCCACGAAGCCGATATTCAATGGGACTTCGACGACGGAAGTAGGACCGGGCATGTAGCGCAGTTTTCCCTCTCGCTGCTTTTCGATCTGTGCGACATTCAAGAAGTGTTCGGGGTATAACTTGGCTCCAGGAACAGAAAAGTGCAAACACGCCATCTGCGCGGATCGCCAACCGCGGATCACCGAAGGGCAATTCTTGAAATACCAGGTTAACCACGCCACCAATCTCATTTCGGATGGTACATCTAGGAGAGCGCGCCAGATGATTTCAGGGAAACCCCAGAGGAAAATATGGTCTGATCGCGTGGCAGCGAGTTTTGTGATCTTCGAGAGCCATTGGAAGTAATCATCTCGAACGCCCCCCATGCCCTTGTTGTACCACGGATCAAGCATCATGACCGTGACACGTTCAACGCCGCAAATCGTTTCTTCTGCGTCCCGTGGCGTCAATAGAACAACGGAGTCCTGACGGACGGTCTTCGTGACTGGTGGATCAAACAAGGTCATCAGTTTTGTTCCTTTCGTTTCGGCATTTTACGCGGTTTCCGCAAGAAGTTCATCCAATTCCCAGATGTGGTCCGCGATCCCCGCCGCCGTCACCCTGTCCCGCTATTTCACGAAGACCGGGATCTTGCCGTTTGCCGCCACGGTGCGTAACTGCTCCTCGGTCCACGCGCTGTCTGCCGCCGGCAGCGGCGCAAATGCCTTCGCCCATCTGCATTTGCCCCGCCTCGCGCAGGCGACAACATCTCATGAATTCTGCGTAGTCTCTTGGACTTTGCCGCGTGCGCCCGCATAATAGTGTGTGGGTCTGGGTGTGCGTCACCCTGCCGTTGGCCGCCGGCCCGCGTTCCGGCGCCTGACATCGCTCGCGGCCAGGACAGCGGCGATGACGCATCGCCAGACCCCGGAGGGCCTACGGCCCATGTGTGTGCCGGCGAGTGTGGTTTCTTCGCAAGTCCTCCCGGTCCGGTTCTCGAATCTCATCTCGCCGAGGTTTCGTGCGAACCTCGGAAAGGAGCTCACGTGGCCGCTGGAACACTCTTTCGCCGAACACTCCCCTCACAGCCTGCCGTTTCCCGGCTCCGTCCGTTACGCCGAAACACCCGCGCCGCCACGCTGTATGGCGCGGAGCCCTTGGAGGGGCGGCTGCTATTGGCGGCGTACAATGTGACGAACCTGCTCGACACCGGCGCCGGCTCGCTGAGGCAGGCCGTCCTCTCCGCCAACGCCAGCGCCGGCAGCGACACCATCAAATTCGCCGCCGGCCTGTCCGGAACGATCGTCCTCAAGAGCAGTTCGCTGCTGATCACCGACGACGTGACCATCACCGGCCCTGGCGCCAGTCTGCTGACCGTGAGCGGCAACAAGGCCCGCCGCATCCTCAATATCAACCCCTCCGTCACCGCCGCAATCACCGGCCTGACCCTCCGCGACGGCTCCGCCGACTTCGGCGGCGCCATTCTCAACGAGGGCCTCCTCACCGTCAGCAACAGCACCTTCCTCGCCAACAAAGCGGTCATTGGCCGAGAAGGCGGAGAAGGCGCCGGCATCCACAACAGCGAAGGCGCCGAACTCACCGTCATCAACTGTGCTTTCCAGGGGAACATTGCCGAGTACCGGGGTGGAGGCATCTTGAACCTCGGCACGCTCTCCGTCACCAACAGCTCATTCTCCGGGAACCGTGGCGACGGGGGAGAGGGCGGCGGCATCTCCAATCTCGCGTTGCTCACCGTTACTGGCAGCACGTTCACCCTCAACTCCGCGTCGACCGGCGGCGGCCTCGCCAACATCGGCTTGCTCACCCTCACCAACAGCACATTCTTCCGAAACTCCGCCCAGATCAGCGGCGGCGGCCTGTGCCACTACGGCACCATCACCATCACCAACAACACCTTCGCTGAGAACTCGGCGGCGATCCGCGGCGGCGGCGTCTGGGGATTCGACGTATACCCGTTCGGATTCCATATCGCCAATACCATCGTCGCCAACAACACCGCTCCTGACTCACCCGATATCGACGCCACGTTTACCAGCGAAGGCGGCAACCTCGTCGGCCAGACCGAACCCAGCGACTGGTGGCTCGAAAACGACCTGATCGGAACCGCGGAAGCCCCCGTGGACCCGAAACTCGGCCCTCTGGCCGACAACGGCGGACCTACCCAGACCATGGCCCTCCTCCCCGGCAGCCCCGCGGTCAATGCCGGTGACGATGCTCTGGCCGACGCGGTCGGCCTCACCACCGACCAGCGAGGCTTGCCCCGCGTTGCCGGATCGGCCGTCGACATCGGCGCTTACGAGTCCCTGGAGCAGACCGGCCCCCTTGTCGTCCGCGGCACCGACGGCGATGACACCATCATCCTCACCGACGACGCCACCAGCCTCACCTACTCCGTCAACGACGCCACTCCCGTCACCCTCTCAAGGCTCTTCATCACCTCCCTGAGCATCGACGGCAACGGCGGCAACGATACCGTGATCTTCAACGGCACGGCGGACGGGTCCACCAGCATGATCGAGCTGATGGCCAACCTCACGATCGCCAGCGACGCCAACGGCCGAGCCCTCCTTGCAGGCCCCGGCGCCGCCCTCACGTTCGGTGTTTCCCAGCACCTGGCCTGGCTCGATCTGTCCGGCAATGCCATCGCCTCGCTCGCGCCCGGCGGCAATAAGCTGCTGACCCTCGACTCCCTGAGCATCGGCCCCGACGCTACCCTCGACCTCGGTAACGGAGACCTCCTGGCGCCCGGCAGCGACCTCCCCGCCACCTTCGATCTCATCACGTCCGCGCGCAATGCCGAAACCCGCTGGGGCGGCACGGGCATCACCAGCTCCACAGCCATGAACGATGCCACAAACAAGACGGGATTGGCGCTCGGCCTGCGCGACTCCGGCGGCGTCTTCGTCAAGTACACCTGGAACGGCGACGCCAACCTCGATGGCGTCGTCAACGCCGACGATTACTTCCTCATTGACAAAGGGTTCATCAGCCAGCCAGGTGGCTATGGCAACGGCGACTTCAACTACGACGGCGTCGTCAACGCCGACGACTATTTCCTCATCGACTTCGCATTCCTCGGACAGACCGGACCGCTTGCGTCCGGCGAATCGGTGCAGACGCCCACGGCGGCCGACATCGTCGTCGCACGCCAGCCATTGCAGGCCAAAGCAACCGATCCGACCATCCTCGCGCAAGTCTTCTCGACAAGCCCGGTCCTGTAACCGGGCGCCGGTTGCGTCGCCTTCGCTGCCCATACGCTGCCGGCATGGCCCGGCGCACTTGATCGGAAGCCAGGTAAATCGAGGATATGATACCCATGAAAACAGCTCATGCTCTGCGCCTGGCGGCCATCATCCTGGCAGGAATGACGCTACCCGCATGTACTGGTCCCAGCGCGGGCGCGCCGGCCACGCCGGATACCCTCGCGCCCGTTCAGCTCCGCTGCGAGTACGCCGAGGACCCCCTGGGCATCGAGGCGCCGCGGCCTCGCCTCTTCTGGAAGCTCCAAAGCCCGGTTCGCGGCCAGCGCCAGACCGCCTACCACATCCTTGCCGCCTCATCCGCCGATCTGCTGGCCAAGGACACCGCCGATTTCTGGGACAGCGGCAAGGTCGTCGCGAACCACACCATCCATGTTCCCTACGACGGCCGGCCCCTCGCGTCGGCCCAGCAGGTCTTCTGGAAAGTCCGCGTTTGGGATAAGGATGCCCATGCCTCGCCCTGGAGCGAGCCGGCGCGATGGACCATGGGAATCCTGCGGCCCGCCGACTGCAAAGCTGGATGGATCTCCGCCGTGCCCGACGGCCAGCTCAGCCTTGACGACTGTTCCTGGATCTGGTTTCCGGAGGGAGAAGCGGCCAAGGGCGTCCCGCCCGGCACGTGGTACTTCCGCAAACAGTTTGTGCTCCCTGCCGACTGGAGCGTTTCCCGCGCCCGCATGTTGATCGGGGTTGACAACGAATTCGTCCTGTTCATGAACGGCAAACGCGTCGGCGCCGGTGCTGCCTGGGCGGCCTGCGCCGACATCGACATCGCCCCCCATCTGGTTCGCGGCGCCAACCTCCTCTGCATCGCCGCGACCAACGGCGGCGACGGGCCGAACCCCGCCGGCCTGATCGGCAAGCTCGTCATCACTTCGACCGATGGTCGCACGATGACACTCACCACGGATGAGTCCTGGAAAGCGTCGCAGACAGAGCAGGACGGCTGGCTCGCCGCCGGCTTCGATGACGCGCCCTGGGCGGCCGCGAAATCGCTCGGAAAAGCAGGCATGCAGCCCTGGGGGGCCGTCCGCTGCAAGGACGGCCCGCTGCCTCTCTTCCGCCGCGAGTTCCTCGTGACCAAACCCGTCAAGCGAGCACTGGTCTACACGTGCGGCCTGGGGTTCTATGAGCTTCACCTCAATGGCCGAAAGGTCGGCGACCGTGTCTTGGACCCAGGCTGGACAAACTACCGCAAGACCTGTCTCTATGTGACGTATGACGTGACCGGCCAGGTCGCCCAAGGCGCCAACGCGCTGGGCGTCTTGCTGGGCAATGGCATGTACCACGTCCTCGGCGGTCGATACGTCAAGTTCACGGGTTCCTTCGGCCCGCCCAAGCTGATCCTGCAACTCAACCTCGAATTCACCGACGGCACGTCTGCCCACGTGCTCAGCGATCAATCCTGGCGCACCGCGCCGGGGCCGATCGAGTTCTCCTGCATCTACGGCGGCGAGGACTACGACGCTCGCCTCGAACGAACCGCCTGGGACCGCGCTGGCTTCGACGACTCCGCATGGAAGCCCGCAACACCGGTGGACGGCCCCGGCGGCCGCCTCGTCTCACAGACCGCCCCGCCCATCAAAGTGATGAAGGTGTTCAAGACGGTCAACGTCACTGAGCCGAAGCCCGGCGTCTCCGTCTATGACCTCGGCCAGAACTTTTCCGGCTGGCCGCAGATAACAGTACGCGGTTCCGCGGGCGCGACGGTCAAGCTGATCCCCGGCGAGTTGCTCGGGCCGGACGGGCTGGTGTCGCAGGGCAGCAGCGGCGGACCCGTCTCCTTCAGCTATACCCTCAAAGGCGACGGAGCCGAGCTGTGGCATCCGCGATTCACCTACTACGGCTTCCGCTACGTGCAGGTGGAGAACGCGACGCGCGATCCCGCCGCCGCCAGCGGCAAGCCGCTGCTCGTCGATCTCGAAGGCCACTTCGTGCATTCGTCCGCGGGCGCCGTAGGCGAATTCGCGTGTTCCAACACACTGCTCAACCGCATTCACGACCTCATCGGCCGCGCCATCGAGAGCAACCTCCAGAGCGTGCTGAGCGACTGCCCCCACCGCGAGAAGCTCGGCTGGCTTGAGGTGTCGCACCTCCTTGGGCCGGCCATCATGTTCAACTACGACGTGCCAACGCTCTATCGGAAAATGTGCGGCGACATGAGCGAGGCCCAGCTTCCCGGCGGGCTCGTGCCCGACATCGCACCCGAATACATCGTCTTTTCCGGCGGCTTCCGCGATTCCCCCGAGTGGGGCAGCGCCTCCGTAATCAACGCCTGGCTGCTCTACCAGCGCTACGGCGACCGGCAGGTCCTGGCGGAGCAGTACGACACAATGAAACGTTACGTGGCATATCTTTCGGGCTTGGCCAAGGACCATATTGTCTCCCATGGCCTGGGCGACTGGTACGACATCGGCCCCGGCGGCCCTGGCGAATCGAAACTCACCACCAAAGGGCTGACCGCGACGGCCATCTACTACCACGACATCACGATCCTGCAGCAAGTCGCCCAACTCCTCGGCCGACAGGATGACGCCGCGGAATTCGCCGCGCTGGCCCGCCAGGTCCGTGAAGCCTTCAACAAGAGGTTCTTCCACCCGGATACGAACCAGTACGACCGCGGCAGCCAGACCGCCAACGCCATGCCGCTCGTTTTCGACCTGGTCGAGCCTGACCGCCGATCGCCCGTGCTTGACAACCTCGTCAAAGACGTCCGCGCTCGAGGCAATCAGGTCACGGCCGGCGATGTCGGATTCCGCTATCTGCTGATGGCGCTGTCGCAGGGCGGCCGGTCCGATGTCATCTTCGACATGAACACGCGCAGCGAGGCGCCGAGCTACGGCAGCCAGCTTCAGCAAGGCGCCACGACTCTCACCGAAGCGTGGGATGCGAACCCCGCGTCGTCGCAGAACCACTGCATGCTCGGGCACGCCGAGGAGTGGTTCTACACCGGCCTGGCCGGCATCCAGCCCGACCCGGCCAAGCCCGGCTTCGAGCACATCATCATCCGCCCCCGTCCCGTCGGCGATCTCAGGTGGGTCAAGGCCAGCTATGACTCCATCCGCGGCCGCATTGTCAGCGAGTGGCAGAAAAACGACGGCCGATTCACGTTGGCGGTCGTGATTCCGCCCAACACAACGGCGACCGTCTATCTGCCGTCTGTGGAACCGGCATCCGTGACCGAAAGCGGCAAGCCGGCTGAACAGGCGGAGGCGGTGAAGCTCATACGCCGCGACGCCGATGCGTCCGTTTACGAAGTCGGTGCGGGGCGATTTGTCTTCGAGGCGAAAATGAAGTAGTCGCCCGCGTGCAGAGACCGGCGGCTCTCGCGGCATGGTTAGGAGGAGCCTGTTGGTCGCCGTTGCCGAGGGCGATTCGAAACCAGACCCCGGAAGATCGCTGCGGAAATGCCGCTGCTTGCGGGTATGCCAGAAGCCTGCTACAATGTCCTACTCATGGCCTACCGTGCGATCATCCACAGCGCAATCACCTTTGGCCCTTTTGTCGTCTCTGGATGCGTGCCGCTCCCTCCGGTACAATAACACCATGGCAAGGGATCAGCAACTTCTCATGGACGGCATCGCGGCCGTGAAACGGAAGGATTACGAGAGCGCCGAGCCGTTACTCATGGCCGCATTTCAGGCCATGCCGCCGGGTGATATGGGCCGGTGGACCGCCTGCTGCTACCTTGGCATGGCCTACCGTCACACGGCCCGGTTCGAGGAGGCCGTTAACGTGCTGGAGAAGGCTCTGCCCCTGCCGGGCGCCTTCACTGAACTGGCGAGCATCTACCGTTTCCTGGCCAAGGCTGCCAAGAAGGAAGGGGACGCGGCCGGGCAGGCCGAGTGCTACCGTAAGATGTTCTGCCTGTCCATCCTCAACGAGATGGCACTGAGCTTCCGAGTTGCCAACGGGACCAACGGGATCGACTGGCACCGCGGGGCCAAGTGGATAGCCGACCTCCGCACCGAGCATGGGACCATCTACCCCTACCAGTACGATGGCCGGGACGCTCCCGCAGACAGCCTGTTGACCCAGGCTGATTACAGGGCGCTGAAGGCGTGCATTACAGCGGCGTGAATTGTCATTTCGTGAGGGTACAAAAGCGCTGGGCGACGCACCCAGCCCGAGAAAGGTAAGAAGAACGCCACGACACGTAGTCAGCCAGGCTAGGAGCAGCTTCAGTCGCCGTCGCTGGCTGCGCCAACAATCAGCATGGATCGCGACGAAAGGAATGGATGTCCGCCAATGCGCGTCAAACTCGGCAAGGCGTGTGCCACCTCTGCGGACAAGTGAGCCGCCTGAGTTTCGAGCACATTCCGCCCAAGCGAGTGTTCAACGACCGCCCGCTCGTGCTGCGCACTGTCGATGACATGGCCCGACGCTGGAAGGGCCCCTCCAGATTCCGCCGAGGGATGGGACGGCGAACGCTGTGCGAGGCGTGCAATGGACGCACCGCCGACTTGTATGGAGAGGCGTTCGCCGAGTGGACTCGTCAAGCCCTGTCCTTTGTTGGCCGCATCGGACCGAACCCGGTCTTGTCGTTACCGTTCGATATCTTCCCGCTGAGGGTACTCAAGCAAGTGCTGATCATGGCTCTCGCGGCGACGGGCGCGGGCGAGCCGCGTCGGTGCGGGGAACTACAGCGGATGATTCTGTGCCCGCACCAGCGATACTTGCCATACGAGTATGGGGTCTTCGCCTACTTCAACCCAACTGGCGGCCACCGCCTCGCCGGGAACGTCGCCGTGTTACGCACCAACCGGGGGCTCGTGAACTATGTGCTGGCGGAAGTTGCCTTCCCGCCGATGGGGTACTGTGTTGTTCGCCTCGATGCTCAGGACCCCTCCATCCCAAGGCAGGAAGGCCTGTGTGACATTGGCTTCTTCTCGAGGTTCGGCTATCACGAGCGCCGAACGGTGTGGTTGACAATGAGCAAGCGTACTCCGGCCGGCCCTTTTCCCTTAGCCTACCCGGAGGCGGGGCACGAGACGAGTGTTGACGGAGGTTCCGCCTTCGTCGTTGGGCGAAGCGCCGAAGGCTGAACCGCGCCCACGCTTGGGCGGATAAGGGGGGGCAGATAGGGGGGGCCGCTGCACATTATCGTTCGCACTTTCCCTCCTCTTTCCGCCGCCCGGCATCGGACACGGGCTTCGCCCAATTGTAGACCCAACTCCCGACTTCCGACTCCCAACCTCCCTCCCCCCTCCGTGCCCTGCGGTGAAAAATCCCCACATTTCCCGCCAAATCCCCCCGCCGGCGTCGAATACCCCCAGAAAGCGGCCCGCCCCCCGTTTCCCATTCATCGCTCATCGCTCCCTCCCCCCCGCCCCCCTACGCATCACGCATGACTACGATATTCTTAGCGCTGCGCACCCGCCAAAAATCCAGAAATCTTTCATCACCCTCTTCAGCGAATCCGGCAATTCCCCAGGCCAGCGCTTCCTCCCCGGCCCGCCCCCCGCGCAACCGACCCGTATAAAGGGAGGGACAATTTCCCTTCCCCAAGGAGGCCGCCATGCCCGACATCACCGTTTCGCCGCAACCCGGCAGGGCCCGCCACCACACCCCGCCGCCCACGTCCTCCTCGCCCCATCCTTCGTCATTGGTCATTCGACCTTCGTCATTCGTCATTTTCCCGGCGTTTCGGGGTCAAAACAGGGTCATTTCGGGGTCGATTGGGGGTCGTTTTGGGGTCGTTTTGGGGTCGTTTTGGGGTCGATTTGGGGTCGATTTGGGGTCGATTTGGGGTCGGTTTCTTATCACGTTATTGTCATGACTGAAACCTTAACTCCCGGCCCGGCCAGCACCTACCCGTTTTCACCCCACAAAAAACGAAATTCGGCCGCCACCCTGTCGCGCAGCGCAACACCGCGATCCCGACCCTCTTGACCTTCAAAGCGGCGCCGTTTTTCAGTGAACATGCAGTCGTCGGGGCGATTGACATGGGCTAGTGTGGATGTAAGAGGCTATGATAGAGGATGTTACACAACGGCGAGGCGATGTCATCGTGTGTTTGGCGGTGGTGGAGGCAGGCGGAGGTGGTTTGTGAAGTGGGAGCTGCGCGGGACCGATCAGACATATAGGGCTTGCAGGAAGTGTGAGGATCAGGCAGAATACAGTGGTTGTCGAGCTGCGCGATGGAGTTGATGCCGCGGGGCTGACGGGGTGGATCCCTCGGCAAAGGGTGTCACGGCCATGCGGCGACTCCGGGGAGCGTGGCGGGCAACACGGGTGCACTGTGTGAGCGTGTGCTGGACATGGTCAGCGTCGCTCGGTTGAGGATCGTCTTGTAGGAGAAGACAGCCATTTCTACCAACTATCGCCACAACGAGCAGATTCGCATCTCGCCGATTCGGCTGGTCAACGACAAAGAGGAACAGGTGGGGATCGTCTCAACGGCGGACGCCCTGCGGATGTCCCGGGAGGCGGGGCTGGACCTTGTCGAGGTGGCGCCGAATGCGCGGCCGCCGGTGTGCCGGATCATGGACTATGGCAAGTGGCGGTACCAGCAGCAGAAGAAAGAGGACCGTAGCCGGGCGAGCTCGCGGACGGGGCAACTGAAGGAGCTGAAGCTCCGGACGGTGAAGATCGGGGATCACGACCTGCAGATCAAGATCAACCACGCGCGGCAGTTTCTGAAGGAAGGAAACAAGGTGCAGTTCACGCTGCAGTTCCGTGGGCGGGAGATGGCGCACATGGATCTTGGCCGGGGGCTATTCAAGAAGGTCAAAGAGGAGCTGCAGTTGGTGAGCAAGATTGAGCGGGACATGAAGATGGAAGGTCGGCGGATGACGCTGGTGTTGCAGCCGGACCATAAGACTGCCACAGCGAAGGCGGCAGCGAGTTCGCCGGCGGTTTCGTCGGCGCCTTCGGCCAGTGTGGTGGGCGTGCCGGGTCCGGGCATAGTCGCGGCGGGGTCGCCGCCGGTGAGTGCGCCGGCAGCACCTCCGCAGGCGCAGCAGTAGGCGATGTGAGGGGGAGAGGGCCTAGCAGGGTATGGCGTGGGGGGACGGTTGTGCGTGGGGATTCTCACTGGCCCAGATGCCGCCGGGCAGCAATCCAAATCGCGAAGAACGCCAGGGAGAGCAAGACGACGCCGAGGCCGGTCAAGGCGAGGGCGGCGGGGCGGCGGAGGTTGAATTCCGGGTTTCTCTGCGCCCATTGGCGGCGTTGCGTGCGGTTGACGATGCAGGCGAGGCCCATGGAGAGGCCATCGCGGAAGGGGATGACGTAGAGCCAGACGGTGCAGACGACGAGGAGGGCGCCGCCGAGCACGAGGAGGCAGGCGCCGGTGACCTCGCCGAGCTGGGGCTCGACCCAGCTCAGGCCGAGGAGGACGAGGGTGCAGAGGACAATCAGGGGTTTGACCAATTGCCGGAGGCGGATTTGTGAGAGTTGCCTGGTGATCCAGGCGAACTCCGGCTCGCGAGTTCGCGAGGCGGCTGTTCGCCGGGCCTTGGTGATGTCATCCCAGCAGGGCTGGCAGTAGTAGTGGCCGTGGGCATCACGGGTGCGTGTGAGCGAGGAGACGTCGATTCCGCAACGGGCGCAGAGCTTATCCATGCAGCGTTGGCCTTCGACGCGGATGGATCGCCCACACTGGCAGGTGATGAGGGAGCCAGCGCGGTCGTCGGCAACTCTGTATCGTCTTCCGCAGGCAGTACACTGCAACCCGATGGACATATGCCCTATTCGATCTGCTAAGTAGTGTACCGATTTGAGCAGGGTCTGTTGAGTGCGTCAACAAGCGGCGGGTGAGCGGCGAAGCGGATGGGGCTTGTGCGGGCGTGTTGCTTTGTGTGGTGGGCGAGCGTAGGGTTCGCGCATGCGACAGATCGGGTCAATACCGCAGGAGGAGGAGGCCCGCGTCTTCGGGGACTATCTGCTGACGCTGGGGATCGGGCATTCGGTTGAGGAGTCAGAGGATGGGTGGGCGATCTGGGTCGAGAACGACGACCACCTGGAGCGGGCGGGGCGGGAGTTGGAGGAGTTTGGTCGCTCGCCGGACGATCCAAGATACCGCGATGCGGCGCCGGAGGCGTCGGCGCTGCGGGTTGGCCGGGAGCGCAAAAAGAGGAACCTTCGGGCGAAGTATGTGGATGTGAGAACGAGCTGGGCCGGGGGCGTGCAAGGCGCGCAGCCGCTGACCATGGTCCTGATTCTGATCTGCCTGGCGGTGGGCGCGGCGTCGTGGTTCGGGAGGGACTGGCGGGTGCTTGAGTATCTGTGGATTTCATCGCTGCCGAAGGGGGCGACGCTGTGGGATGGTCTGTGGCAGATCCGGCATGGGCAGGTGTGGCGGCTGATTTCACCGATTTTCATTCACTACGGGGTGATGCACCTGGTTTTCAACATGCTGTGGCTGTTGGACCTCGGATCGATGATCGAGCGGCGGAAGGGGACGTGGATGCTGTTGGCGTTGGTGCTGGTTTCGGCGATTCCGTCGAACGTAGCGCAGTACGTTCATGCGGGAACGGGAGCGGGGGGCATGTCGGGGGTGGTGTATGCGTTGTTCGGCTACGTGTGGATGAAGAGCCGCTATCAGCCGCACGAGCAGATGCACCTGAATGAGAACACGGTGTTGATCATGATCGGGTGGCTGCTGATCTGCATGACGGGGTGGGTGGGTCGGATCGCGAACACAGCGCATGTTGCGGGGCTGCTGATCGGCGTGGCCGCCGGCATCGCGCCACACTTGTGGCATCGGCTGAGGCGCAGGATGTAGGGGGCGGGGGTTTCAGATGACTTTGGCCACGATCATGGTGACATCGTCGGTTCGTTCGCTGAGGCCGACGTACCTTCGCATGTCCCAGAGGATGTTCTGGGCGATGGATTCGGCGGTGGCGTTGGGGGTTGCGGCCGCGGCGACGTAGGCTTCCATGAGGCGTTGCTTGCCGTAGGTTTGGCGCTGGAAGTTCATGGCATCGGTGACGCCGTCGGTGTAGAGCAACAGGACGTCGTCCTTCATCAGCTCGATAACGACCTGTTCGTAGGGTTCAGCGGGGTCGATTCCGAGCACCAGGTTGCTGCTCCGTAAGTCGATGATCATGCCTTCGCGCAGGATCAAAGGCGGGGGATGGCCGGCGTTGCAGTAGGTGAGGCGGCGGTTATGGACGTCGAGGACGCCGTAGAAGAGGGTGACGAACTCGCCGGGTTTGGTGTCGCGGCAGAGCATGACGTTGACGCGGCGCATGACGTCGTAGAGGTAGTAGATGTTGTCGACGAAGGCGCGGAGGGAAGCTCGGACGGAGGCCATGATGAGGCTGGCGGGGAGGCCTTTCCCGCTGACGTCGGCGACGACGAGGCCGAGGTTGTCAAAGGGGAGGGGGATGAAATCGTAGAGATCGCCTCCGAGCTCAAAGCAGGGGACGTAGACGCAGGCGAGGTCCATTCCCGCGACGAGCGGGGGCTTTTGAGGGACCATTCGCTGCTGGACGTCGACGGCCATGGCGACCTGTTTTTCGAGGGCTTCGGCTTCGAGGGTTTCCTTGGCGAGGTGGGCGTTTTCGATGGCAGCGGCGGCCTGTGCGGCGACGGCTTTGAGGAGTTCGATTTCGAGCTGGGAGAAGTGTTTTTCCTGGCTGGTGTAGACGCGCAGGACGCCGATCGGGCGACCTTTATAACGCATTCCGACAGAGAGCATGGAGACGATTCCCTCGCGGAGGGATTCCTGGGGATAGAGGACGCGCTCGTCGGTGGCCATGTTCTGGACGTAGCAATAGCCCTTGGGGGAGAGGGCTTCGCGGTCGATCTGGGCGGTGCTGAGGCGGATGGGGCCTTTAGCGAGGTATTCCGGGCTGAGGTTGTGGACGGCGCGGATGACGAGTTCGTCGCCCTCGGCTTCGAGGAGGCGGATGGAGCTGGCGCGGGCGCCCATGACGTCGCAGACGAGTTGGACGGTGCGGTGGAGGACGATACCGAGATCGCGGGCATCGGAGAGCATGGTGGCGACGTTGTAGACGGCGGTGAGCTCGTCGATGCGTCGGCGGAGCTGGTACTCCTGGAAGCAGAGGCGGGCGATGGCGTTGGCGAGGACGAAGAGGAACTGGATGGCGGCGGGGCGTCCGCCGCGGCTGCGCATGAGCTGGTTGGCGAGGGACCTGATCTGTTTGACATCCAATCCCGTTTTCTGGGCCAGCGAAGCGAGCAAGGTCTCGTCGATGCAGGAAGCAGGCGAGGAGCCGGACATACGGATGGTGCCGAGTCGCTGATTGTTGACGACGATGGGCGCGACGTATTCGGTTCCTTTGCGTTGAGGTTCGTGGGCGGGCTGCTGCTGCAACTGGGCTTCCATGGCCTGAGCGATGGCCTGCTGGCGGCGGAGGAATGCGCGGGTTGGAGTGGGCTGGGTGAGGAGGTTTCCGTCGGCGTCGGTGATTCTGGCGGTGACGTTAGCGACAGCGCCGAAGCTGTCCTGGATCTCCTGAAGGGTGGGGAGGTCCATGAAGTCGGTGAGCTTGAGGTTGTCGGGGTCCAGGAGGGGCATCCATGCTCCGTACGGTTCCATCGCTCGGCCCGCCGCCGAGCACGGAGCATTGTAGGGGGGCGGCATACGGCGGCAAGTGGGGGGGGTGAAGGTTGGGGGGCGAATGCGGATTGCCATTTGCGGATGCCTGGTCAAGAATGAGACTCTTTGATGAGGTGGAGGAGCGATGGCTGAGCTGCTGATCAAGGGCGTGAGGATGGAGTATACGGACGAGGGGGTCGGTCTGCCGGTGGTACTTGTACACGGTTTTCCGCTGGACCGGCGGATGTGGGATGCGGCGGTGGCCGCGTTGCGCGATCGATACCGGGTGATCGCGCCGGACCTGCGCGGGTTCGGCGGAAGCCGGTGCGATGAGCCGTTCAGCATGGAATCGCTGGCGGACGACGTGCATGAACTGCTGGGGCGGATCGATGCACTGCCGTGCGCTCTGGGGGGGCTGTCGATGGGGGGGTACGTCGTGTATGCCTATGCGAGCCGATATCCCGGCGACCTGAAGGCGCTGCTGTTCGTCGACACCAAGTGCGAAGCGGATACCGCCGAGGCCAGGCAGAACCGCATGAAGATGATCGACACGGTCCGATCTGGCGGTCCCCGCGCCGTGGCCGATCAGATGATGCCCAAGCTTGTGAGCCCTGCTGCGGACGGGCAGGTGGTGGCGAGGGTGCGCCAGATGATCGAGGCATGTCCGGCACGGACGATGGAACTGGCTTTGCTGGCCATGCGCGATCGGGCGGATCACCGCAATGCGCTGGCCGCGGTGCGTGTTCCAAGCTGCTTCATCGCGGGGGAGGCCGATGCGCTGGTGCCGCACCCGCTGGCGCAGGCACAAGCCGCTGGGGTTCGCGAGCCTTGGATTGCGGTGATTCCGGGAGCGGGGCACATGGCTCCGATGGAACAGCCGGAGCACGTGAGCGCCGCCCTTGGGGCGTTCCTTGGGCAACTGCGGTAACGAGTGATGGAGGGCGTTGACAACAGACGATGGAGAACAGACAAGTGATGGCCATTGCACTGACACTGGAGCATTCATGAATCGCGAGCGAACGGCGTGGGTGGTGAGCTTTCTGCTGCTGGCCGTGACGGCGTTCCGGAACCCGACATCAGCGCAGCGTGACAGCGACTATCAGTTTGTGCGGACGCTGGTGGACATCAACCGTCAGGTGTCGGCGAACTACGTTGAGCGGGTGGACGAGGGGAAGCTGGAGAAGGCGGCGATTGACGGGATGCTGAATCAGCTCGACCCGTTCACGGTGTATGTGCCGCTTGCCCGTCGGGAGGAGTTCGACCGGATGCTGGAGGGGACGTTCAAGGGGGTGGGGGTTCAGTTGAACCAGTTGGCGAACGGGGTATGGGAAGTGTTGACGCCGATCGACGGGAGCCCGGCGTTCAGGGCGGGCGTGATGGCTGGGGACATCATTCTGAAAGTGAACGGCGAGTCGATCGATGGTCTTCGGCTGGAAGAGGTGGTGAAGCGGATTGCGGGGGAGGCGGGGAGCGAGGTTACGCTGACGTTGCGGCGTGTGACGGGACAGGTTCTGGAGCTGAAGATGAAGCGAGAGGAGCTGGTGATCCCGACGGTCAAGGGGTACCAGCGGAGAGCGGACAACACATGGGACTACTTTGTGTCGGACGTGCGCAAGATCGGATATCTGAGGATCACGCAGTTCACGCCGACGACGTTCGACGCGGTGAAGGCGGTGTTGACGGAGCTTCTGCAGCAGGGGATGAAGGGGCTGATTCTGGATCTTCGCTGGAACGGTGGGGGGCAGTTGGACCAGGCGGTGCAGATTGTGGATCTGTTCATCAGCCGGGGGACGATCGTGATGACGAAAGGGCGGAATCGTCCGGAGGACAGGAAGGTAGCGACGGAGGCGGGGACGCTTGCGCACTTTCCGTTGATCGTGCTGGTGAATGAGCATTCGGCGAGCGCCGCGGAGATTGTTGCGGGGAGCCTGATGGACAACGGTCGGGCAGCGGTGCTCGGACAACGGACGTATGGCAAAGGTTCGGTGCAGGAAGTGATCCCGCTGGAGGGGAACAGCGGGGAGTTGAAGCTGACGGTGGCGTATTACTATCTGCCGTCAGGCCGGCTGGTGCATCGGAAGGCAGGCGCGACGGACTGGGGTGTGGAGCCGCAGATCGTCGTACCGATGAACGACGAGCTGCAGATGAAGGTTTTCCAGGAGCGGTCTGCGCAGGAGATGTTCCGTCGGCCGACGACGGGTCCAGCGAGTGAGCCTTCATCGGCACCGACGGCGCAAACGGTTGACGTTCAGCTTCAGCGTGCGGTGGACACGATGATGGCGCTGACGATTCTACGGAACGGGGTGCCGCCTGCCATGGCGCCGGCGACGACGCAGGCGGATGAATCCGGGAAGGATGAGCGATGATTTCATCGCAGCGGGCGGCGCGCGTGGCGAGGGTGCAAGAGGCGAGACGGGAGCGCTGAGGGTGACGTACCTGAGCGGGAGGAGGCGTCAGACGACGGGGTTGATGGATTCGACGTCAAGGACCGTGTCGATGTCATCGGTGCGTGCGGTGTCGGTTCCCGCGCCGCCGTTGAGGGTGTCGGCGAGGGTGTCGTTGGCCAGGAGGAAGTCATCGCCGGCCTGGCCGAGGATCAGATCATTACCAGAGCCGCCGTCGAGGGTATCGTTTCCGTTGCCGCCGTAGAGGGTGTCGTTGCCGGCTCCGGCATAGAACAGGTCATTGCCGTCGCCACCCTCGAGGGTGTCGTTTCCACTGGCGCCGTAGAGGGTATCGTGACCCGGTCCGCCGAGCACTGTACTTGCGATCATGCCCGGGCCGATCCAGAGGACGTCGTTACCTGACAGGCCGCTGACCCGGATTTTCTTGACGGCGGAGGGCGTGAAGGCGTAGCGCCGCCGATCGACGCTGACCCTGACGCGTCCCTTTCCGAGATAGACGCTGATCTTGTTGGGGGCATCGGTTCCATCGACTTTGAGCAGGCCGCGAGAGCTGAGGGAGGCGTTGACCACGCCGACGGTGAAGGCGCCCAGTTGCACGGAAGGGGCGGACTTGCCGGAGACATCATACACACGTTTTCGGAGCAACCAAACGGCATAGTTGCCGTTGTCGGTGGTGTCCCAGAACCCACCGGGCGCGTAGACGCGGTAGGTTGCCTGGATGCTGGGTGCGTCGGCGTCGGGTGAGGCAGCGACGAGGTAGGCCTTGAGCCTGCGTCCGCCGGGCCCGACGATGGAGAGGTTGGTGTTGCCGAGGGAAGTTCGCATGACGGCGCGATCGTCGGTGTAGGTGACTTTGAAGTCGTAGGCGGTGGTTCCGGCGGAGGTGAGCGTTCTAGCGGCGAGCTTGGCGAGGGGCGGTCCGCTGTCGGGGCGGACGAGGCGGACGGGTTTGCCGACCTTCAGTTCCCCGGTGGCGGCAGTTTTTGGCTGGGAACTGAGGGTTCCGAGGTCCTCTGCCCAGAGGGCGGCGACCGAACCCTGTCGCGGGACGAAGACGATGTCGGTTTCACTGCCGGGCAGAAGCTGGGTGACGCGGAACTTGAGGGTTGCGATCTTGAACTCCTGTGCGGCTGCGCTTTCGGCCTCGCCGAAGACCATGGAGTTGGATCGTGCGATGAAGAAGTCGCTGGCATGGGCACTGTCGTCGTCGTTGTTGCTGCCGAGGTCGAGGTCAGTGTCGGCGTCGAGGTCCGCGCTCTTGCCGACGCTGGACCCGCTGCCTGTGAAGGAGGCCGTGAGCGTCGATGAGAGTGTTGCGGAGAGTTTACCGAGGGCCGCTCCGCCATTGATATTAGAGCTGAGGAACTTACCCATGACGGACTGGAGGCCGTCGTTACTGCCGTTGCCGTCGTGATTGGTGACAACCGCCCAGACGTCCATGAGGACCGCCTGGTCGGATGAGGTGATCTGGGCGAGCTTGCCGCCGTCGGCAAGGCGGAGGTCGATGGTAAGGCTGAGGAGACGGCGTTCTTCGAGCGTTTCGAAGCGGGCGGCCGTGGGGGCAGCCGGGGCACAGGCGTTACGCAGGCGCGTTCGCTGTTTAGACAAGAACGCCCGCCCTGCTCCTCGTGGAAACCGCAGACCCATTTGAGACCTCACTTTTTCCAGACACGCCGAGTACTGCCCTGCCCTTGTACCCTGATTCTTACCCGGATCCGGGTCGTTGTCTAGTTGAAAGTTGCCGGATTTCCGGTTTGCCGCCGGCTGCATTTGAGCGAGCAGGCTGGCGGGGGCGGCGGGGCAGGCCCGATAACGTGGCAGGCCGCAGGCGGATGGGGTCTTCATCTGGCGGCCCGTTCATGGTAAATGACGTTATGGCGACGATTCTTGGGATAGAGAGCACGTGCGACGAGACGGCCGCCGCGGTGGTGGTGGATGGTCACGAGGTACGCAGCAGCGTGGTCGCTTCGCAGATCGAGCTTCACGCGAAGTACCGGGGTGTAGTTCCGGAGATTGCCAGCCGGGCACACATCGAGAACATTCTGCCGGTGGTGCGTGAGGCCATCGAGCAGGCGGGCAGGTCGCTGGAGGAAGTGGACGCGGTTGCGGTGGCGTATCGTCCCGGTCTGATCGGCTCACTGCTGATCGGGGTGACAGCGGCGAAGGCGTTGGCGTGGGCGACGGGGAAGCCACTGATACCTGTGGATCACGTTCATGCGCACTTGTACAGCGTGGTTCTGGGTGATGTGGAGGAGCCGCCGATGCCGGCGGTGGGGCTGGTGGTCAGCGGAGGGCATACGGGCCTTTACCTGCTTGAGGACCTTTCGAGAGTGTCGCTGATGGGCCGGACGATCGACGACGCAGTGGGCGAGGCATATGACAAGGTCAGCGGGATCCTGGGTCTGAGCTACCCAGGCGGGCCGGTGATTGATGAGTTGGCTGCATCAGGGGACGCGCGGGCGGTGAAGTTTCCGCGGACGATGCTGGGGCGGGAATCGCTGGATTTTTCGTTCAGCGGACTGAAGACGGCGGTTCTGTACCATGTGTGCGGGCACCAAGGACGGGAGCGTGACGCGGGGAGCCTGAGCCAGCAGGCGATCGCGGACGTAGCGGCGAGTTTTCAGGCGGCGTGTATCGATGTGATTGTGCGTAAGCTTGATCGCGCGATTGCGCGAAGCGGGGCTCGCTCGATCATCGTTGGGGGGGGTGTTTCGGCGAACCGTGGTCTTCGCGAGGCGTTATCGGACTGGCGTCTGCCGACTTTTCTGCCGGCGTCACGGTTCTGCACGGACAATGCTGCCATGACGGCGGGTTTAGGAGATGTACATTACCGTGCGGGCCGGCTTGGCGGTCTGGATCTTGATGCGGTGACGTACAGCGAGTTTCGGCGGGGTTGATATGCGCGCGGATGCCAAGATGACAAGATGATGGCGGGCCGGCGGCTGCGCACATTACCGGACTTGCCGGTTGGTTTTTCCGGGGGTATGTGCCGGCGGTATCGGCATTGCCCGCCCGGCCCAGCGGGAAACGCCGGTTGTATGCCACGATTGCGGAAAAACAGGAGGGAAAGGCTAGCACGTTCCGAAAAACAGGGTATGATGGATTCCGAGCCAGGGTAGGTGTCACGCTCCAGGAAGAGTCCTATACGTGTGGAGTTACGCTATGCTCAACAAGCTGCACCGTCGTTTCCGCTGCCGCAGGGGTATTTTGCGCGGCCGGATGTTGGCTGTATCGGTGATCGAGACCATGGAAAGCCGCGTGCTGCTGTCGGCTTCTCCGCAGTTGTTGGCCGGGGATGCGATGGACGTTCTGGGCGCGGTTTACGCTCCGAGGGTGCAAGGGGCGGTGGCAAAACCGGTCATCTCGATCGTGGCGTCCAAGAACAAGGCTTATGAAGGCGGCAAGGGCGGTTTCTTCACCGTTTCGCGAACGGGCAGCACAACGCGTGCGTTGACCGTGTCGCTGGCGATCTCGGGTGTGGCCAAGAACGGGGTGGACTATACGACCATTCCAGCGACGGCCACGATTCCCGTTGGCGCGGCCAGCGTCCGCATCAACGTCCGGAGCATCAATGACAGCATCATCGAAAGGCTGGAGGATGTAACACTGACGCTGGCAGCGAACAAGGCGTACACGATTGCGAGCCCGGCGGCGGGGACGGTGTGGATTTACGATAACGACGGTCCGACGGTGAACGTGGCCGCGACGACCGGAGCGACGAGCGAAGGCACGACGACGGCGGCGGTGTTCACGTTCACTCGCACAGGCGGGCCGGCGAACAAGCCGGTGAACGTTTTCTACCGGCTGGCGAGCACGGCGACGAAGGGTGTGGACTACGTGTACACGACGAGAAGCGTCACGATACCGGCCGGGCAGACGCAGGCGACGGTGTCGATCACGCCGATTGACGATCTGCGTGCGGAATCTGACGAGTACGCCACGCTGACGCTGACGAACGGGTACTACATGCCTGGTGCGTCGAGCAGGGCTTACGTGACGATTCACGACAACGACACGGCGGATGTGGGTTCGGAGTTCATCGTATTCCGTGCTCCTCCGGGCGGCGGGGAGCCGGCACACGTGTTTCATGTGAAGGCGCAGGCCGGCGCGATACCGACAAATGTCTCTAAGGCCCTGAATCAGGTGGGTCCTTTGGGGGTGGACACGGCGATCAACATGTCCCCGAGCGGGCAATGGCTGTCGCTGCATACGGATCGGTTCGGAGGGACGTCGGGGACGAGTTCGCTGGCGATCATGCGAGCGGACGATCTGACGAGCGGTGAGCAGATTCGTGTTGGCGGCGAGTTGATCGTGCCGACGGACGGGAACAGCGCCGTGTCGAGCGACGGGACGACGGTGGTGTATGTGTCGGAAGAGGGTCCGCATATCATGGATCTCTGGGCGGCGCGGTTGGTAGAGGGCGTGTGGAGCACGGAGCTGCTGACGGGCGAAGAGGGCTGGGACTACAACTACAGTATTCAGCCCGCGATATCGTCTGACGGGACGAAGGTTGTCTTTACCGCCGGCGTGAGCGGGTCGGAGCTCATCGGCGAGGTGAATGTGGACGGGACGAACCTTCACGCGGCGGTAACGCGCGGGAACGCTCCGCCGGACAGCAAGGCCGATGCGTTCCTGGATCATCCGAGCTACGGGGCGGCGGGGACGATCGTATTCGGCGCGAATTTCGACGCGGGCAAGGAGCAGATCTGGCAGTTGGCTAGCGGGGCGCCAACGGCGGTTCTATTCCTCCGCGAGGCGGAGGAAATGACCGTGATGGCGCCTGCGGTGTTCTCCGACTCGCGTATCGTAAGCCTGTGGCGAGATCGGGCGGGGAACGTGAACCGTGTGCTGGAGCTGACACTCTGGTATGCGGACGGCACGTACCAGGGCACGCTGCTGCCAGGTGTGGATATTCCTTCGATGGGGCTGGGCGTGGGCGGCTGACGGCCGTTGTCGATGAGCGTTGACTGAATATGCCAAGAGCCGCAGGCACGAAGCCCATCATTTCGTGCCCGCGGTGCTTTCCGCGGATATCGGATGAAGGCGGAGGGAGCGAGGGCGGCATCTTGATGCCGCCAGGGTGTAGTCATGCGCGGTTGTCGGCGGCCAGAGGTCGTTACAGTTTCCAGCC
>Ga0315284_10002930_pt1 | contig 24301 bp, 19 predicted proteins | sample YL17G09_16_MG_FD_203696 | JGI IMG/M metagenome (GOLD analysis project Ga0315284, IMG submission 203696) | Sediment microbial communities from Yellowstone Lake, YNP, Wyoming, USA - YL17G09_16 | ecosystem: Environmental > Aquatic > Freshwater > Lake > Sediment | place: USA: Wyoming | collected...
ATTCGGATCTTCAAAAAGCTTATAATCCATCGGATCTGCAAACTGTAATGCAAGCGAAATTGACGAATCCCCCCCGAAAGGTACGAGGGCAAACTGATTATACCTGTATTTGTTGACAGTTGAGATAGACAAAAAACAGAGAAAAGCAACCAATGGTCCCGTAAAAGCCGCCGGATAAAAAACCGAAAGGATTTTTCTGGATTTGACAAAGAGTACTGCCGCAGGAACAAGCAACACAGGGAAAAAGAAAAGTGCCCTGGGATTTGTCAGAAAGGCGATGGAGAAAAAAATACCCAGAACGAAGCTTCTCATCACTGACGGCTTTTCTACCACCATGATCAATACCCCGGTAATGATGATTAATTCCGGGAACAGGATACCTTCAGTCATTACGTGAGAGAGTTGGTTGATTGGATCTGTAGCAAAAAAAACGATAACGACGGCTAACAGGTATGAAGCCCATACAGTTATGTGTCTCGTAGCGACAATACCAAGAAACGCCACACATACAATGAACAGGGTAATCTGCGCCCGTGTTATGGGTATGAACGGATGTTGTTCGGGATCTTGTGGTAACTGTGTATAGCATGAGTATCCACGATATTCGGGTTTTATATCAATGACATGTCTTATAAAAAAAGGATATATCGGAGTTCTTCTCGGGTCGTTGTTAACATAATCCGCAGAATCATAGGTATAATAAGTTGAATTCCAGAGTTTGTCTCCTGCAATATTACTGACCAATCGCTTTTCAAAAATCTGCTTATCAAAAATAGTAGCTCCGGAGGCAAGCGGGAAAAAAACCACCAGAACCGATATCCATATACCCGCACATACATACAGTTTCTGAGAAAAAGGGGCTATTCGTCCGGCGATGAATGTGAGAACCAATCCCAGAAATAGTATGAAATAAGGGGAAATTGTTTTCAGATTGAACCTTGAACGATATATTCCGGAGATTGTATAGCTTCTCCCGTTCATCCGCGGATCTGAGTTGTCCGAAGTCGAAAAATACAGGGTGCCAAACCAGAAACTGTAAGCTCCCTTGCCGACTTTACGGATAGAATCGTGCAGAGCATTTTGAGTCGGCAATAAAACACCGTCCTCTAAAAGTACAACATCTGAAGCATCAAATCCTCCCCTGAGAAAACCATATGAAGGATATTTAATATAATATGCGAAGCCTGTTTCATTATTAATACTCTTGAAATCGATCTCCAGTACTCGGGTTTTATCGGTGTGGAGTGATAAAACCAGATATATGGTCAATGGAACGATAAAGCCAAAGACAACAAACGAGATTACATAGAATACAAGCGATCTGCTTAAAAGGAAATTGACGGAGAATTTTAGTGCTTTATAAAGTTTCCGCCTCGCCGGATATACTGCCGGAAGCGTAATTAATAACAAAAATAACAGTGACTTATATATTGCAAGCACAATTGCTGTGCCCGCAATCATCAAAAAAATGGTATATAAAACGGGTGAACTTAAAAAACCGGTAGAAAAGATGCTCTTTAAAAAGATCATTCCTGTAAATATCTCTTTTCTGAGAAAAAACGCCAGAGGTACAAGTATCAGGAAAAAATATCCGTACGAGTTGAAAAGTGAAAACCGGATGTGGTATGTCCGGTTGTTTGCAGCAGGGTCGGTATTGTCGGATGTTGAGAAATATACAGTGTTTTTCCAGTGCGAGTACCCGCCGCCGCCCAGGTCTCTTATATCCTGATGCAGCATATGAGGCGGTCCCAGGACTTTACCGTCCTCAAAAACCTTGAGGTTTGATCTGTTGTCTTTCACGTCCGAAACAGAGTATTTCAGCAGTGGGTGAAACATCTTATAGGCATGTCCGGTATCCCTTTCGAAACGGTGAATTTCAACCGAGGTTTTAATCCCCCCCCGCGCTGCATACAAAGCAATTGAGGAAAGAATACAGAGAAAAGCGATCAGCACACTGCGGACGATCCTTTTTTCTTCAAAAAACCCGATTTTTTTAAGAAAAATATCACGTATGTTCATCACTCTGATTCCCGCTTTCACATCGAATCATTTTCTGATTAATATCATAAAATATTCGGCTCATCACATGTTTGCGTACCTGAGTATAATAACTTAAAAGACAACAAAATAAGAAGAATTAAGTATATCGGCTCATGGTTATTTATGTAGTGCTGTCAAGGCTTCACCGGACGTGAACGTGCCCGACCTTGACAACCTCAAAAGAATAAATTTTTTAATCCGGTGATTGAGATCATTTCCCCTCAAGCCCCGTTATAGGGATATTATCATGTAAATCATAATAATTGCAAGTATTCATTTTTGTGATGAACCCCCAAGTGAAAGGGTTTCCCCGGGTTTTAATTTGATACTATGAGTTATTTTGCATATCCCGGATACTTTTTTTGCAAATAAGGGGTCAATAACTGCGAGATTATTTCAGCGCATTTATCCGCACCCAGGTTTGTGAAATGTATGGCATCATAATAATAAGCGGAGCTCTTTGGCATTTCATGTGCCAGATCGATTACACATAACCCCTTTTCCGCTCCGACCTGTCGTGTGATATCATTGTATAATTCAAGTTTGTCCCATAAAAGACCGTAATTATAGATAGTGTCATATTGCCATGTACCAATATCCTGTCCCGTAATATCATCACGACCGTACCCCCACAGTGCTGTCGAAGTAATCAGAACGGGTTCAATTCCGAATGATTGAGTAAGATCAAGAAGCGCTTCCAACCTCGTTTTGTATAATTTCACATATTTTTCACGGTGTTCATCCAATAACGCCTGTCTGGCTTGTTCGTCAACTTCCAGATGAGGCAATTTAATAAAATCTACTTCAATATGCCCCAAACCGCCTTTTCTCGCTCTATACGAACGGTTGATGGTTAATAAAAAACTGACAAGGTCGCTGTACTCGGCCGCATAGTTACTAAATCCCCCTGTTTTGAGCTTAACAAGAAAAGTTTTAACAGAAAAAGGGGGTTTCCCCAGAAATTGGTTCCTCCGTGCCTCATTGACAATATCAATGATACCTTTATCATAATTATTATAAATATCCAGACCATGTGAATCATTAATGCCAACCATGAAAAGAATTATCTTTGGGTGTATGAAAGAGATGTAGTCACGGACGAGGTACATATGACCAAAGGTCGAGTGTCCATTGAGACCTGCATTATTCATCCATACTCTCCTGAAAGATTTCTTCAACTTTTCGCCAAGAGCCAGCGGCCAGTCCTTGCCGTTCGATAAATACCCGCATTCCGTAGTGCTTCCGCCAACGGCAATAATTGTCAGGTATGCCTCGAACGGATAGGGAGGATCTTCACCCCTCAGTCCAACAGAGTTTGTGGTGACTGTTATAACTTTATCAAGTTTTTTAAGTTTAGTATTTTCGATAATTGTCTTCATATTTTTCAAACTGTTGAGATTTATGGCATTCCCTCTGACTCTGAATTCAACAGGTTTAAAAACACGAAGCAACATTTCAGCCATAACAAGACAAAAAGTTATGCTGACACATAACAGGAGAAGATTAACGAGTGTATTTATTATGAATTTTCTGAAAGGTGCTGAGAATATCAGCCGAATGGTGTTGACAAGTGTATTTATTGCAAAAGATTTAATTGATGGAGCATATAAATGCACAAATGTAACAAGGGAATAAATAACAAAGATTATTGATACTACCCGTAACCACAGTGGAATGACTCTCATATACCGGGTGTGATACACTTTTGAATTGGCACCCGGGTCACTGTTGTCAGAGGCTGAGAAATACAGGCTTTTCCACCAGTGCGAGTATCTGCCTCCTCCCTTAGTGCGAATATCATCATGAATTGAATGAGGTATACCAATCTCCTTACCATCTTCAAAAAGCCTTAAATCTGAAACATCCGGTGTATCGCTTGTGTCCCCGCGAGTAAATATCTGCAATGGAAAAGTAACTGTATAACAATAGCCAATCTCGTGGATTACCGATTGTTTTTTGATAGTATTATATTTTACACCCAGATGAGGAAGTATTGATAAAGCAAAAAATAGTATAAAAACCAGGAATAAAAAATATTTCCGGGTGAATAACACTTTTATTTTCATCATTCTCATTCTCGATACATGGAAATTATAAAATTTCTTAATCCGGTGATTGAGAATCATTTCCTCTCAAGCCCCGTTATATGGATATTATCATGTAAATCATAATAATTGCAGGTATTCATTTTTGTGATGAACCAGAATTATTTGCAAAAATATATCAAAATACTGAGCATTGTTCAAAAGTATTTGCATTCGACTGATTGGTTTACCCGAAAAGGGTTATGTTCTGGTTTTCCGGAGGGTTTTTTTCCCCTACGGAGAATAGATGCCTGGAAAAACCTTTTACTTTTGTTCAAACACTGTCAAGGGTCGGCGCGAAGCTGCGATTTACAGGCCCATTACTGTGAGAAAGAAACATATTTAAGTACGGGGCATGTGAAAAAATCTCTTCAGAGCCCCCTTAATCATTATCAGATAATCGAAAACTGTTTCAATAATATACTTCTCAATTTTAAAAATTATCACATTAATTCCGGCGATCCCTGAAAATCCGGATGAAAATGTAATGTAAGACATTGATTGTAAAGAAAATATCATTCATAAAAGCCTGTGAATTCAGGAATCCCTCAAAAAGTACATACATATGTGGTAAGCGTGAAATGGGGCTTTTCCAAAACTTCATATCTTCGTATGTGGTCGAGGTTTCGAGATGTACAATAAGACAGGATTAACAGGATTAACAAGATTGATAAAAAAATAAAAGCCTGTAAATCATGTAAATAATATCCTATGGTGAAATATGGGAATAAAAAATGGGAGATGGCCAGAAACTGCTTTGTATTCCCAACAATGTGGACGATATTATATGCGTCTCTACCCCACTGAAAAAGATCAGTATAGTGAGCTTATTCAACCTCACTATACTGTATATTCTGTGAATTATTCATTTTCACTTTCCATACATTTTTTTGCCGAATATTGTCGTATATTCAGACTTGTACACACAGCTCCGGATAATAAACACTTTTAAAACAGGAGGAGCATTCCCATGAGTACTCACCATCGCCGTTCACGGCGCGACGTCATTAAAACCGGTGTGGCGGGAATCGCCGGCACTGCGGTCGCGAACATCGCATCCCCGCGCCCGGCCAAAGCTGCCATCGAAGGTGACGGTCGGCCGATCATCCTCGCATTCATGGGTCAGCACTGTCACAATCCGATCTTTATGGAGATCAACCTCCGCGAAATGCTCGTAAAAATGAACTGGCGCGTCTTTTTCACCCAGTACGGCGAATTTCTGACACCGGAGAACATATCCAGGGCGGATGTGCTCATTACGCTTGCCGCGAACAACACCTACCAGGGCTGGTCCGTCGGGTATACACCCGAAGGGCTGGTCGAGGAACGCCCCCCCACCAAGCCCTACATGACCCCCGAACAGGAAGACGCCATCGTCGATGGTATCGAGAACCGCGGTATGGGATTTTTATGCCTCCACAACTCCCTTTATAAACCCACACCGAAGCTGCAGGCTCTTCTCGCCCACGAGTTAGGTTTTCATCCACCAATACAGCCCGTTCTGTACAAGGACCTGAACCAGGAACATCCCATCACCAGGGGGCTGGATTACTGGGTGGAGGACGACGAGCAGTTTTTCGCCCGTCTGAACAACCCGAACCATACGGTTCTATTTAAAAGCGAAGGTACCAACGATCACCGCGAAACCATAGCCGGATGGTGTTTCGGGTATGGGAAGGGGAGGGTGGTCGCTATGCTTCCAGGCCACACCGAGTTCGTGTGGCAGCATCCCGTGTGGCAGCAGCTCATGCTCCGTTCCTGCATGTGGCTGATGCAGATGCCGATCCCCGAGGATACACTCTCGCTGGTGGCGAGTAAGAGAGTGGCAGTACGGAATCCGGGCGGATTCGGGTCGTGACATCCGCACAGACGGAAAATCGAAAAAAGGCTGTCTGGCAAGGCCTGAACCCGAAAAGAGATCATTGGGATTACTGCAATGTTTCATACAGAATAAATTCTAATTGACTCCCTGAAAAAAAATGCGATATTTACTTCTGTGTATGTGAAATATGCTGTTTTACAGCGGGGGTAAATGAACCATGAAAAAAACGGTGACTCTGACCGCACTCGCTTTATTGATGATCGCCGTTACCCAGTGCCGGGCCGATTTCATTCTCGTGCCGGTCGAAAAAACCATTGACGGCGGCCTGGCCGAATTTATTAAGCGGTCGATCGACGAGGCCGAACGTGACCACAGGGAAGGCATCATTTTTCATATAGACACGCCGGGCGGCAGGATCGACAGTGCTGTATATATAAAGGACTCCATACTCAGGGCGGAAATCCCCACTATAGCGTTCGTGGACAAAAACGCTATTTCGGCGGGTGCCCTCATTTCCATCGCCTGCGACAGCCTGTACATGTCGATAGGCTCATCAATCGGGGCCGCAACCGCAGTTGACCTCCAGGGGAAAAAGGCATCCGAAAAGGTTATCAGCTATTTCCGGGCGCAGATGCGTGCGACCGCGGAAGCCAGGGGGCGACGGCCGGACATTGCGGAAGCGATGGTCGACGAGGAACTCGAGATAGAGGGTATCACTAAAAAAGGCATGCTTGTCACGTTGACCTATAACGAAGCTCTCAGGCTGGGAATATCCGATGGAACTGTCGGAACAGTCGGCGAGATACTCGCACTTCTCGGGCGCCCCGGAGCGAAAATCGTGGAATTCCACCCCAACTGGGCGGAAAATGTGGTGAGGTTCCTCACCAATCCGATTGTCAGTTCGCTTCTGATGTCGATCGGATTTCTCGGTCTGCTTATCGAGATCAAGACACCGGGTTGGGGCATCGGGGGGATTATCGCCGTTATCGCGCTCGCACTCTTTTTCGGCAGTCACTACATTGTCAAGCTTGCGGGAATCGGGGAGCTTCTGATTTTCGCAGCCGGTCTTATTCTCCTCATTATCGAGCTTTTTTTCCTGCCGGGATTCGGCATCGCCGGGATATCGGGCATTGCACTCATCATCTTGAGCCTGGTCCTCAGCCTTGTCGGGTCGTTTCCGGCCCCCCACGATTTTACCCATGCCGGATACACGGTCGGCATGTCGTTTGCAATAACTGTCCTGCTCGGGTTTCTTATCGCCCGGATGCTGCCACGGACATCGTTTTACAACAGACTCACCCTCCCGGATGTTGAGCGCTCAAAAGAAGGCTATACGTCTGTCAGCACCTATTTCGACCTCGTCGGTGCGCATGGCGTCGCACTCAATAATCTCCGGCCTGTCGGCAAGGCGGAAATCAACGGCCGGCGTCTCGATGTGGTGACCGAAGGGGGATTCATCGAAAAAGACACGCCGATTGTCGTTACCGAAGTCAGCGGCTCGCGGATCGTTGTCAGGGAGATCAATAAGTTATGACCACCGTTTTTATCACGCTTCTGATTATCGCAGGGTTCATATCCCTTGCGATCGAGTTTTTCCTCGTACCGGGGTTTTCGGTGCCCGGCATCGCAGGCATCGCGATGATCGGATACGGTGTCTACAAGGCAGGCGCTGTGTACGGGTTCCCCGGAGCGTTTGCCGCCCTCGTGGGGAGTGCAGTCCTGGCAGTGGTTCTGGTACGGATCGTGCTCAAAACCGGGACTGTCAAAGCCATCGGGCTTGATTACAATGAAAAAGGTGCCACATCGGCACGTGATTATTCACCGATAGTCGGCAAACAGGGTAAAGCCCTGAGCGACCTCCGTCCCTCCGGCATAATCGTCATCGAGGGGAAACGGTACGACGTGGTGACCGACGGTGAATACATCGAGGCGGACAGCGATGTAATCGTGAACAAAGTCGAAGGAGCACGCATTATCGTATCCACGGTAAAAAAATAAAGGGGAGGTACTTATGGAAATTATCATGATACTTGGCTTGTTTCTGTTCCTTGTCATTGTATGGCTGTTTTTCTGGGCCATTCCGGTGCCGCTCTGGATATCCGCTGTGGCAGCCCATGTGAAAATCAGCCTGTTTTCCCTCGTCGGTATGCGCCTCCGCCGTGTCCCGCCGCCGCTCATCGTCCGTCTGCTCATCGCGGCGACCAAGGCAGGGCTTGACATCAACTCCAACTCCCTCGAGGCTCATTACCTCGCAGGAGGCAACGTCACCTCGGTTGTTCAGGCTCTCATCGCCGCCGATAAGGCTTCGATCGCTCTCACGTTCGAGCGGGCAGCAGCAATCGACCTCGCCGGAAGAAACGTCCTCGATGCGGTCAAAATGAGTGTGCTGCCGAAAGTGATTACGACACCCATGGTTTCAGCGGTCGCCATGGACGGTATCCAGCTCAAGGCCACCACTAAGGTGACAGTCCGCACCAACATCGAGCGCCTCGTTGGCGGTGCCACCGAGGAAACGATCATAGCCCGTGTCGGCGAAGGAATCGTCAGCACTATTGGTGCCGCAAAATCATACAAGGAAGTGCTCGAAAATCCCGACACCATTTCGAAATCGGTGCTCAGAAAGGGACTCGATTCAGGAACGGCGTTTGAGATCCTCTCGATCGACATCGCCGATGTTGATGTCGGCGAGAATATCGGAGCGACACTCCAGATGGCGCAGGCCGATGCCGACAAAAACATCGCCCAGGCGAAAGCCGAAGTTCGCCGCGCAATGGCCCAGGCGCTCGAACAGGAAAACAAGGCGAAAGTCATGGAAATGCGGGCACGTGTCACCGAAGCCGAGGTACAGATCCCGCTCGCAATGGCAGAGGCGTTCAAAAACGGTCACCTCGGCGTCATGGACTACTACAGGATGATGAATGTCAAATCGGACACCGAGATGCGGGACTCCATCTCCAAGAGCACCAAACCACAGTCACCCGGAGAAAGCGATAAAGTCTGATGGATTTTGTCATTAATCTCATCATTGTGCTTTTTATTGTCTACATGGTTTTCAGACGGTTCCAGGAAGTCTCTCAGAAACAGGGGGAACTGAAACGGCCGCCCGGACCTCCCGCAGAAACACGGGAGGTGGCGGAAACTGTCGATGAAACCGGTCCCATGCCCGGCCGCAGCCCTGAACCTATCGAAGGGCACTGGCCCAGACCATCCCGGGTGCCGGATAAAGAGGCCGCCGAACAGGTTCCCGGCGAGTTACCATGGGGTATTCCTGTCACTGTGTCTGAAGGGGCCGGTTACCCTGTGCCGGGAATAACTAACGGGGAACCGGTATCCCCGACCATGCCGAAGGTGCGTCGTGAGTCTCCGCCGCGGGTACGAAGGGGAACATATCCACTCGCATTCGGAAGAACCGCAGTAGTCCGCGGCATAATCATGAGCGAAATCCTGGGGCCGCCGGTATCGATGCGCAGGGAGACGGGAAGATTTTGAGAGGATTGACAGGATTTAAAAACACAATTGTGTGAATCCTGTAAATCCTGTCCTTTTCCCAATCCACAGTGACAATGACGCTCTTCATGTCCGGGCGGACAAACCGGGTTCTCACTGTTGTCGAAAGCGCATCATCTGACCGTTCAGGGCAGCCCCGAATCTGGCTTATCTCTCGTGGATCAACTCATCACCGGCCTCTGAAGCGTTCATGTACCGTCAGTCCCGCCTGAACGGCAGGATATTTATTCATTTATTAAACCTTATCCGGCGGACTGTGTTGAAAGACCCAGAGAATCCGGTTATGAAGAAAAAACACCACCTTATTGTTATTACTGTCGTTGCTGCCCTGCTTATCGCTTCATCACTGTGTGTTTATATCCAGACGACTCATTTCGATTTCGTCAATGTCGATGACGATATGTATGTAACAAGCAATCCCTTCATTCGACAGGGACTGCACCAAGATACCATAAATTGGGCGTTCACAACTGATCGGGGCGGCCTGTGGATACCGTTCACCTGGCTGTCCTTCATGCTCGATTATGAGCTGTACGGCTTGAATCCCACCGGATTTCACCTCACCAATGTCATTTTTCACCTCCTGAACGTCCTGGTGCTTCTAAGTGTCCTCATATCGGCGACAGGGAATGTGTGGCGGAGTGCATTTGTCGCCGGTCTGTTCGCTCTTCATCCGCTCCATGTCGAGTCGGTGGCATGGATAACCGAACGGAAGGATGTGCTCAGCTCGTTCTTCTGGATGCTCGGCCTTGCGGCGTATGTCCGTTATGTGAAACGGCCGTCGATCGTCCGGTACGGCGCGGTTATGGCGGCGTTCGCCTGCGGGCTTCTCTCAAAGCCGATGGCAGTCACCTTCCCGGCGGCGCTCCTCCTGTTCGATTTCTGGCCACTGAAACGGTTCGGGAAGGAAAGAATCCGGCTGCTTGTGCTCGAGAAAGTCCCCCTGTTCGTCCTTTCAATGGCCGACAGCGCCGTAACCTTCATATTTCTTCACAGCCGTGGCACCCTCGAGTCGGCCCGGACACTTCCTCCGTTGTACCGCGCAGGAAACGCACTTGTTGCGTATGTCTCCTATATCGTAAAAATGATCTTCCCCGCGGGGCTCGCTTACTTTTATCCCCATCCCAGCTCATCTCTCCCATTATGGAAGGCCGCCGGAGCCGGTATCCTGCTTCTCGTCATCACAGCCGCGGTTGTCAGTGAGGCACGCCGTCGACGCTATCTTCTGAGCGGATGGCTCTGGTATCTGATAACGCTGTTCCCGGTCATCGGTTTGTTCCAGGTGGGACTTCAGGCCATGGCGGACCGGTTCGTATATATGCCGCTCATCGGGCTGTACTTAATGGTTGCGTGGGGGGTACCCGACCTGGCGGGAAAGCGGTTCGGAGGCATCCGGCCTGCTGTAAAACCCGCAGCGGTCGCGGTACTGGCCGCATTCATGGTTCTGTCCTTTTTACAGACCCGCCACTGGAGAAACAGCCTGACCCTGAATGAACATGCCGTTGCTGTCACCGGGGGGAACTATTTCGCGCATACCGCTCTCGGCAAAGCGCTCTGCGGACTGGGCAGGTACACAGAATCGATGGAGCATTTCCGCGAAGCGATCCGCGCCAATCCGGGATTTGCCCGTGCCTACAACGATTATGGCATACTCATGGTGATGCAGGGCAGGGTACAGGAAGCCTGCACACTGTTCGAAACCGCACTGAAATACGACACCTCCTGCGAGGAAGCCCATTACAACCTGGGAGTGATTCACACCGGCAGGAAGCAGTTTGATCTGGCCGAAAAGCGGTTCCGGCAGGCGATTGCCATCAATCAGGACTATATCGATGCCCTTATGAACCTCGGGGCTGTCCTGGCGATACAGGGGAAATCGGACGAGGCGCTGACGTTTTTTTCGAGGGTTCTCGCGATCGACCCATCAAACCCCGGAGCCCATAAGAACATGGGTACTGCTTACGTCGCCCGCGGACAGTATGAAGAAGCGGAACAGGAGTTCCGCGAAGCGCTCAGATATGCCCCGGATGATGCCGAGATATATGTCAGGCTTGCTGAAATCCTCGCAAAACTCGGCAGGCCCGAGGAAGCGAAGGAATTTCGTGATCGCTCAGTCCGCCTCAATTTAAAACCGGATATCCGCCAATAGGTGGCAGGTAAAGCAGTCCGGGACTACGGTGATAAAGGATACTTCACTGCTGAATACCGCTTGACAACCCATAATGATATGATATTTTGGAAGTGGATTGAAGGGTCACGGTGACAGACTCACTTCAAACGAGGAGAACTTAGATGAAGAAAACGGCAATGTTCTGCTTTCTTTGTGCGCTCCTTCTGGCCGTACCGGCCGGCGCGGAGGAGACTCTCTGGAATGCGCTCGATCCCCGACCTTACGACCCGGCTGTCGACCCGGACGTGGACCTGTATATGGCGAACATCAACTCCCGAAAACATGAAACCGTCCGTGGAACGATGGTCAGGACAGAACTGCTCACACGTCTCACGGGGAACGATCCTCTCCGCCCGGCCGCGAAAGGCGCTGTTCTGACCGTCCTGAAATCGATCTGCCATGCGTTCATCCCGCCGCGGGGCACAACGACTTCAGTGACGCTCTCCGGGGAACAGGAACTGTACTACGTATATAGTGGGCACGGCCGTATCATCTGCGGCAAAAAAACAGCGGAGCTTCGTGACGGCATCGGTTTGCTCGTTCCGCCCGGTATCTCGTTCTCCATTGAAAACACCGGTGACGAACCGCTCGCCATGTACATCATCACCGAGCCGATACCTTCCGGGTTTACACCGAAGACGGAGCTTGTGGTCAGGGACGAGTACGGCCGCCCGCTCACCGCAAAACCCGGTCACTGGTCGCACATCGGCAGTGAACGCCTGTTCTCGGCGGAGGACGGCCTCGCGGTGCTGACCGGATCGCGTCCGGTTTATTTCGCCCCGCTGACCATGTCCCAACCCCACAGCCACAACGAAACCTCCGAGGAGATATGGATATCGATCAAAGGCGAGGAGACGAGGGTGCTCCTCGGCAAGAAGATGCGTGATTTCAGCGCCGGAACGGCCTACAAGGTCCCGCCCGATGGTATCTCGCCCCATGCCAATATTAACGTGTCCTGCCGGACTATCAAGACGCTGTGGATGATGATATCCGGGCCCGGCGAGCCGAAACAGTACAGCATGCTCGATGGAGCTCCTTTCGATCCCGCGACCGACATAGACATCGACATGTATATAAGAAACTGGCGTGAAAGCCCGCCGGTCACCACGCACGGGGCACTGCTCGAACGCGACGTGTTCACCGCCTGCGATGGCGATCCCCTTGCTCCGAAAACTCGCGGCGCCGTGCTGAAATACACGAGGAAATTTTCATTCTCCATACTGCTCCCGAATCTGACCACTGTGCCGGTCACCCCTGCGGGGGAGCAGGAGCTCTTCTACATTACCGGGGGGAACGGCATTCTCTCAGCCGGCGGGTCGATGTTCAGCCTTTATCCCGGAGTGACTTTCCTTGTCCCCGAGGGGATCGTGTTCACACTCGAAAACACCGGCGTCGAGGACCTGACCATGTACCATATCGTCGAGCCTGTTCCCGACGGTTTCAAGCCCGTAGACCACATCGTATGGCGTGACGAGAACCTCGAACCATTCCATACGACGACCGCCCACTGGGTCAATTGTAACAAGTGGCTTATCAGGGCCGAGGAGGGGCTCTCCGATATCAACCTGTTCCTCACCGTAACGATCCCGCCGGGGGAATTCGCCCAGCCGCACAGCCACGGCGAGGGCATCGAGGAGGTCTGGTGCCCGCTCACCGACAACGCGCACGTACTTCTCGGAAAGCAGGTGCGGCATCTTCAGCCGGGGACGGCATACATGATTCCGCCCGACGACCGGACACCCCATGCCAATTTCAACGTTTCCGGAACACCGCTCAGGTTTCTCTACTTCGCCCGAGGCTGGAGTCAGCAGTCGTCGCGATGAATGGCGATGTCGCCGGCGCGGTATAAAAAAGTGTGAGTGCGGTGCGGCATACAGTATATATTATAATACTTCGATGGATGCATTTTTGACACTGAGGGGTTCCTCAAGCATACAGTCCCGTAGTATATGAAATGAAAGGAAATGACCGGATATGAAACACAGGGACCGCGTACTCGCCGCGCTCAACCGCGAGGTACCGGACAGATGCCCGATGCAAATCAGCTTCACCCCCGAATTTGCCGCCAGGCTGAGAGGAGAGATGCACATAATCGGGAAAAAGGTGCACAACCCCCACGGCGGCGGCAATACATACGAGATGGAGCGTGCGCTCGACGAGGATATGCTCCTGAGTTCGGTCGGCTGGGCGAACTCCTACTACAAGGATACCAGAACCTACACGGACGAGTGGGGTGTGACATTCAGAATGGCTGAATACGAGACTAAGTACGGAACGGGACAATACACCGAGATGACCGGTTTCCCCCTCGCCGGTGACAATGCGATCGACTCCTACACGCCGCCGGACCCGACACGCCCCGAACTCTACCGTGACACCGTGGACCTGCTCCGAAATTTCGGCGACGAGTACTGGATCGTCGGGGTCACGGTCACGACGGTTTTCGAGACAGCCTGGGCCCTGCGCGGGCTCGAGCGGCTCCTCATGGATTTCGTCGAGAACCCGGAGCTTACCGAGCGCATTCTCGATATCCCCTTCCAATATCATCTCACTGCTGCGAAGAAACTCGTCGAGATTGGCGTTGACATGATCTGGACCGGGGACGATGTGGGCCAGCAGACCGGCATGCTGATATCGCCGGAAACCTGGCGCAGGTTCTTCAAGCCCCGTATGGCCGAGTTCTTCTCGACTCTCAAGGAGATCAATCCCGGGCTGAAAATCGCCTACCATTCTGACGGTAACATCGAGCCCATCATCCCCGATCTCGTCGAGATCGGCCTCGATGTGCTCAACCCGGTTCAGCCGGCCTGCATGGACCCGGCGAAGCTCAAGAAGCTGTACGGCGACCGGCTCTCGTTCTGGGGCTCCATCGACGAACAGTACACCCTGCCGTTCGGGACGCCGGATGAGGTCAGGAACGAAGTGCTCACCCGGCTCAGGACCATCGGCAGGGGTGGCGGACTTGTTATCGGCCCGACGCACCATGTTCAGCTCGACACGCCGATGGAGAACTTCCGGGCGATGCACGAGACGATTCTCAACACGGAGTACAGGTCGCTTTGATAGCAATAAGGGAGTATTTTCTGATTTATCACGACATAAAGGAGGAGGCACAATGAGAAAACCGAACACCTTGAAGAGTGTGCTTGTCATCACTGCCCTGATCGCCTGCGCCACGGTTGCGACCGCCGACTTCTACAAACGCGCCCCGGATGTGCTGCCCTGGGTGAAACCGGAGATGATGAAAAAGGAATTCTGGATTTTCCGTATGCCCACCCCTGATAAAGTGCTCATGACGGTGAATGAAATCCAGGCGATGAACACCGACTACGAGCGCCGCATGATGGCGGCCCCGAATCCCTTCGCCGGGGTTGATCCCGACCGGATGCCGGTGCAGGCCGACCTGGACCGCTGGCCGGGTAGATTCGTCACCCCGCCGGTGCTTAACGGACTGGATAAAAAGCGGCTCGCGGCGGTTGTCCGTGCGGAAATCTCTCATGACATCGATTTCCTCCGCGGAAAATACCTCAAGGGCGTCATCGGGCAGGAGAATGTCGTCAACCAGACTTTCGGGAACATTCTCGGAATCCAGTATGCCGACTGGGAAATCGACCAGCTTGAAGACGAGATGGCGCTCGACCGTGTCACAGACGACATTACCCCCGAGTATGGCATCACTGTCTGCGACGCCCAGCTCAGGACCGTGCCGAACATCAAGATGGAACGGGTGGGCATCTTCGACGCCGGCACCGCACGATGGGATGTGTGGAACGCCAATATCGTCAGGATAGGCACGCCGGTGACCATGCTTGCCGCCTCACGGTCCGGCGGGTATGTGTTTGTGCTCGCGCCGGACGGTTACGGCTGGATACGGAGCGAATCGGTCGCCATCGACAGCCGCGGCCGGACAGAGGGTTTCCTCGGCGGTCTGGCGGATGACGGTTTCATCGTGTGCACCGGCGACATGGTTCCCCTGTATTCCGACAAACGCTGCCTGTACACATCGGGCTGGCTCCGCATGGGCGACCGGCTTCCACTCGCTGACCCGTCGAACCCGCGGATCGTGAAAATCCCCGTCCGGCTCACCGACGGCCGTCTCGACACTTCGACCGCATGGCTCGCCCCGGATGCCGCGGTCTCTGTCGGCTACCTCCCCTACACGAAGCGTAATGTGGTCGAACTCGGGTTCAGGATGATGGGCAATCCCTACGACTGGTCCGGCGGCTTCATGGGGCGTAATCACGAAACCTGGATACGCGACGCGTTCGCATGCTTCGGGTTCAGGCTGCCGTACCATGCGGAACTCTTCACCTTCTTCGCCGGAAACGACCGTGTTGTGCGCCCCGAGGAAGGAACGAAGGCGCAGAAGGCGGCTATATCCGCAAACGAATCGTTCGTGACCATCCAGACCTGCGGGGGAGGGCATTGCCAGCTTTATCTCGATACTGTCGACGGTGAGCCGTACGTTCTCGATACCACGGGGTACGGGTATACGGCCGATGACGGCTCACAGATTGAGATCCGGCGGCTCACGGTGTGCGATATGCGCATACCGCAGTATTTTCTCAAGACGACGTTCACCTTCTGCGAATTGAGCAAGTAGTACTCGATGTGTTTTTTAATATCGGCATACAGTAAAGGCCGCTCCTTCTCCAACGGGGCGGCCCTGACATTTTAAAGCCGTTTGGGGCAGGAGTTGCGAAGAAACGGGATTTCAGGGCAGATTATTCTTTCCCTCTTCTCCCTTCTTCCGCTTGCGGACTGATTCACGGAGCACATACTCGACTTGTCCGTTCAGGCTGCGCAGCTCGTCCTCTGCCCACGCGATAAGATCGTTCCAGAGTTCCGGATCGATACGGAGTAATATCGATTTTTTTTTGTTCATAGCCCCTGTATTAATATATGGAACCGGCATTGATGACCGGAGTCGTGGCTTCTTCCGAGCACAGGACACACATGAGATTGCTGACCATACTCGCCTTTCGTTCCTCGTCCAGTTCGACGACGCCTTTCTTCTGGAGCTGCGAAAGGGCGATTTCGACCATACCAACTGCCCCCTCCACTATTTTCTGACGGGCCGAGATGATCGCTTCCGCCTGCTGACGCCGCAGCATCGCCTGGGCGATTTCCATGGCATACGACAGGTGATTGATACGGGCCTCAACGATTTCCACTCCCGCTGCCAGCGTCCGCTCCTGGATTTCCTTCTGGAGCGACCCGGAGACCTCGTCGATGGATGTGCGCAGGGTGATTTCCTTGTCGGATTCATAAGTGTCGTACGGATAGATCGACGCGAGATGACGGAGCGCGGATTCCGACTGGATGTGGACATAATTGAGATAATCATCCACCTCGAAAATCGCCTTCGCTGTGTCATTCACACGCCAGACCACAACCGCAGAAATTTCTATCGGATTGCCCTTCTTGTCGTTTACCTTCAGTTTTCCACTGTCAAAATTACGCACCCGGAGAGACACTGTGCGTTTGCTGTATAACGGGATCGTCCACCGGAATCCATTCTCACGTTCCGTTCCGACATACTTCCCGAACAGCAGCAGCACGACCGCATTGTTCGGTTCCACGGTAAAGAACCCCGGAATCATTGAGACGTCAATCGCCGCGATTATTACGCACATGACAATTACCGCGGGAGTTCTTAAAACATACATGCCCGCCGCGCAGAGCAGCATGATCGCAATGATAGTCAGCAATGCTGTCCAGCCATTGTACTGCGGTTTCACATTCTCGGTAATCATAAGAAGGCCCTCCCTCGATAAAAATTATAGCATTATAATATCATTTTAATATCACAACAGAAAAAATATATTAATCCTTCATTTTTGTCAAGCAGTTTTTTACTCAGATAATCAGAACTGTCTAAAGAATCTTCTTGACCGGTGTTCCTCCATACCTTCAGCGAAGCGGGGACAGGGGAATTGCATTACAAGGTTTTTTTACCGCAAAATTGTGATGGTGAAAGATGAGCTATAATCCGACAATTCAAATACTTTAGTTTTCTTATTGAGAATTGAATCAACGAGTATACCGAAATGAGAAGGGGAGGCCGCATGCCTCCCCTTTATACTATCAGAAAACCATCCGTCAGGATTATGCTACATCTTCATAGCCTTGTATTTCTTGAGCGCGGAGAGGAAGTTGTAGTCGCCGAAGATGAGGGACGTGTCGGCGCCCATCTTTTCCGGCGTCTGGAACGATCCATGGTCGAGGATGCCGGGACGGTTCGTCCCCTTTGTCAGGTAATTCGAGCAGAGGGAATCGAGGATATTCTCCGCAAGCTCGAAATACTTCGCCTTATCCGGGCCTTCGGGAAGCTGTGCGCACATTTCCAGAAGACCGTCCGCGGTCATCGAAGCCGCCGAAGAGTCACGGATGGTGTTCGGAATGTTCGGGTCCTTGAAATCCCAGTACGGGACGTAATCCGCGGGTACGTTCGCGATATAGTAATCGGCGAGGACCTTGAAAGCGTCGAGGAATTTCGGGTTTCTGGTCTCACGGTAGGCGATTGCCATACCGTAAATCCCCTCGCCATGCCCGCGCGACCAGGCTGAATCGCCGCTGAGGCCGCAGAGCGTATCGTCCTTGATTTTCGCGCCGGTCTCGGGATCGAGGTCCACCACCTGGATACTGCTGCCGTCGGGACGGATACAGGTACGGATGGTGTTGAGGCCGTGCTGTTCGGCCTGGTCTTTCCACCTGGGATCGCCGCCCATGCGGGCCCCCATGAACATGAGCTCGATGTTCATCATGTGGTCAATGAGGATGGGGAATTTCCACTGGTCCATGTCGTACGCCTTGACACAGCCGATTTTCGGGCTGTAGCGCGAGGCGAGGGACTCCGCGGCTTTGACGACCACTTTCCCGTACTGATTGTCACCGGTGGCGGCGTAGGCGTTCCCATAGCTGTTGATGATACGGTAGCCGATATCGGCGTCGGCTTTGATGTACTGCTCCTTTTCCATGCCTTTCGTCCATTTATCGGCATGTGTTTTCCAGACCTCGTCGCCGGTTTTCTCGTACATGAGCCAGAGGCACCCTGCAAAGAAACCGCTGCACCACCACGAGCTGTCCATCGTTTTCCATGTGCCGTCGTTTTCGGCATAGAAGGGGAATTTGTCGCCGTCCCTGACAAGCTCGACGGATTTGGCGAGTTGCTGTCCTGCATAGGCGAATATCTCATCGACCGGGATGTTTTTTGCCGGTTTCGGTGCGGGAGCCTCTGTCTTCTGCGGTGTCTCCGAGGGTGCGCACGCAAGCGCGGCGCACAGCGCACTGATCAGCAGCCAGTGAACCTGCACGACTTTTTTCATGGAACGATCTCCTTTACTCATAATGGTTTTGCAGTCAGGGCACAAGTCACTTTTCCTTCATCATATCGACGCTGTACGAGGCGTCCCCATGAATCTGCACAGATGATATTTTTCATCAGGCTTTTAGGTAAGCGGCAAAATGGATTGTTTGTTTCGCTGTTACCGGGAATATAGGAATATAATAAATAACGCCTATCGAGATGACTCCGCTAACTTGAAGATTATTTCTAAAAGCCCCCTTCTTGTCCTTCGGACATCCTTCCCCCAGAGGGGGCAGGAATGTAACCGATGTAAATTCAGTAACTTGCCCACCTTGGGGGAAAGTCGGGCGTCAGCCCGGAAAGGGGGCATTAACGATTGCTGTTTTAACTAGATAAGCGTTAATAAATAATTCAAAAAAAGCCGACCATGTCAAGCACATTTTCCCGGGGTGACACCCCTCCATGCCCACATACACAAAACAGTTGATAAAACGACGTATATTGATAATATTTGTCTTTATAATTCCTGCGACATACATAATACTACATTGTTTCCCGAAACAAAGGAGTTTTTCATGAACAGAACCATTTTTCGTGCGGCGTGTTTCCTTTCATTCATGTTCCTGATTACGGCGGCTGCGGCTGTCGCCGAACAGAAGGGCACACCTGCATGCGGCCATTCCGACCCGGCGCAGTACAAGGAGTACCGGAGCGCCCACGGCGGTGCAGGAAGTCTCATGCTCATGGAGCTTCTGAAAAGCGATATTTTCTCGACGAACCTTATTTATGTCCACCGCGGCGTGCTTCCTCCCGGAAGCGGTATCGGCGAACATGTGCACCGGACCATGGAGGAGATGTACTTCGTGTTCAACGCCCCTGCCGAGTTCACAGTGAACGGCAAGACCGCCTTCCTGCCGGCGGGATCGACCGTGCTCTGTCCGCTCGGATCGTCCCATGGCATCTACAACAATTCCGACGAGACCCTTGAATGGCTCAACATCGGAGTGACCATGGCGGGAAAAGCGTCTGCGGTCGATTACGGCGACAGCCTCACCGCGCAGACAATCGTATCACCGGCACCGTTCAAGTGGGCCCAGTTCGACCGTACCCTGCTCCGTCCTGTCACTGGCGCTCACGGCGGCAAAGGTACACTCCTCTTCCGGAGGCTCTGGGGCGACGAGTCTTTCAAGACAAACTGGGCCTGGGTAGACCATGTTGTCCTTCCGCCGGGAACGTCCATCGGCTATCATCAGCATAATGGTGTCGAGGAAATCTATTATGTCCTGTCAGGCCGCGGTAAGATCACTGTCAACGACCACACATGGGAAGTCGGACCCAACGATGCGACACCCTGCACGCTCCACGATTCGCACGGTATCTTCAACAATACCGATAAGGACCTCGAGATTTTCGTGGTTGCGGTCGCCATGGAGAAGGGCGTGACTAACGTCAAAAACTGGGGGGACGATCTCACAGGCAGGTGACACCGGCCATCCCATTCCCGAAGCTTCAGGTGATGCCGAGTGCGGTGAACGGGTCGCTTTCCAGAATGCCCCGGATGACCTCGTCCGGCACCTGTGGGAGTTTCGAGTATTTAACGATCCTGTTCACTTCCATGAGCCCCCGTATCGAATCACAGGGCAGTGTGAAGGGGAAGTCGCTTCCGAAAAAGACCTTTCGCCACACGCCGTACTCGGCAAGGGTCATGAGCGCAGTATAGAACTGCCAGGGGCGGTAATAGAGGGCCGAGATGTCGGCGTACACGTTCGGGTGCCTGCGAATGACCGCCGCGGTTTCCCCGTACCAGGGATGACCGAGATGGGCGAGGATGATCTTCAGCCCGGGGTACTCGCAGGCGATGCTGTCCATGTGCAGGGGACGAGCGTACTCGAGCGGGAAGTCGGCGGTGAATGTGGTTGCCATATGGATCATCACCGGGAGGCTGTGTGTCTGGGCATACGTGTAGATGCGGCGGTACCGTTCGTCAGCGGGATGGACACCCTGGTACACGGGGCCGAGCTTTATGCCGCGGGCTCCGAGGTCATGGTGTGTCCGCTCGAGTTCGTCCATGAAGCCGTCTTCAGCAGGATCGACACTCGTGAAGAACACGAGGCGGTCCGGGGCGCGGCAGACCTGTGCGCAGACAACGTCGTTGGATATCCGGAGGCCCTTCGCCCGCATGCCGAACACTACCGCCCTGTCGACCGCTTCTGTCGCTCTGAGATGGTCTTCGGCGGTGAAGGTCAGAAGTTGTGTCTGAACCCCGGCCCGTTCCGCCGCTTCGAAGAATGAAAGCGGGACGTCTTCTGGATTCCAGAAATGGGTGTGGATGTCGTATATCATGCGATGTTCCTTTCTCAGCATCCGGAATGTGAAATTGATAGTATGGGTATCGTACAGAGAACAGTGTAATAAAAAAACATCTCACGCACAACACCATTGCGGTACATTCATTCAATTTCCTGTTGCCATAAGGTATGAGATTTTTAAAAGGGGCTTTTTCGATGGGAATGACGGTTATCCGGGTTACATGGGCGCTTTTCACTGCGCTCCTGAGAGGTGTTTTCCCTGTGCGGCCGGGGAGAACTACACCCCTGTCTACGGGCGCACCGACCCGTACCGGTATAGCGAGGTGATCAACTGGGGCGATAATCTGTCCGGGCGGAAGCCGGAATGAGTGAAATCCGATGAGAACGCCATGAATAACAGGACTTAATTTGCGGTAAGACAAGTTAACCGTTAATAAAATTCACTGAAGGGAATACTATGTTAAAAGAGAATAGTTATATCTGAGGTGCTCCTCGTTTTAGGTCCACCTTAACTATCGGAAGTAGAATCTTACTCCGATTGCTGCATTGATATCGAGGTCCGTGTCAGGTGCCACGTCAAGAATGGGAACAACTTCTACGAAGAGATCGACTGGGGCGTCAGCGAACAGGTAGGAGATCCCGAAGGGTATGCGGATGCTGACCAAGGCATTTTCATCGTTCCGTTCTTTCCCTTCGTTTGCATCATTGAGTTTGATCCTGCCCCCCACACCAAAGTAAACTGGGAGTCGGCCCTTGAATTCCTTCGGCTTCAGAAGGGAGAAGTTGTGAATCAGATAGTCCGCATGGAATTGAAATGATTCGTTTTCCGAGAAGGACCAGGCAGCGGCGGCGTCTACGGCCCGCGTCTCACCAATCCATTTCTTGATGCTGACTCCGGTTGGTTCCCCAACAATCACACCGACACCCAGCCCGTTTTCACCTCTTGCCTCTGGTATTCCAAACGCCAGGGCAAACAACAGAAACGCTACGGGCACTGTTTTCATAAATCTCTCTTTTTGTCTTTTGACAACATTGTCCTAAAGGGACTCTTTCTTAGGAATCCCTTTAGGACATCGGCGGTATTTGTTTGGCACTCACTTCATGAAGACAAACTTCTTCATCGAAACGAAGGATCCGGCTTCCAGACGGTAGAAATACACACCGTTTGAGAGGATGGTTATTCCATTATTGGCATTTAATGTCAAGGTGTAGCGGCCAGCCTCCTGGTGGCCGTTCACGAGCGTGGCAACTTCCTGACCAGCCATATTGTAGACCTTCAGGGAAACCATACCCGCCTTCTCAAGACTGTATTGAATTGTTGTGGACGGATTGAATGGATTTGGAAAGTTCTGCGAGAGCGAGAACTCATTAGGCGTCAATCCATTCTCGACAGCTGTCACTTTAGCCACCGAGCTGGGGTACGTAAAGTCATCATCACCGGTGTGGGTGAGGGTGATCGGAGCCGAACCAGTCGCAGTCACATTGACACGACCGTTTCCAGTGTTGGTAACCGTCACTGCGCCAGTGGTCGTGCTGTTAATTGTCATCACGCCATTGCCAGTGTTGGTCGCGGTAAGCACCCCACCATTGTTGACGATGTTGATCGTTCCAGTTCCGGTTTCAGTAACCGCTACATGGGCACCATTGTTGACCACGTTGATGAAGCCGCCGCCGGTAACCGTTGGGGCCACATCGGCCGCATTGCTACCAGTCACCGTAATATTGGACGCGGCCAAAACCGACGCTTGCTGAGAAAAAGCAATGGCGTCTTTGGTAACGACATTGGCGTCTAATGTAACCGAGGCAGTTCGCGCTAATGCTCTGCCTTCCAAAGATGCGCCTGTAGCAAACGTAATTGTTGCATAAGCGATAATGGTTCCCTTCATTTTAGCAGTTGTTCCAAAAGTTGCCGAACTGCCAACTTGCCAAAAAATATTGGAAGCCTTCGCGCCGCCGATTAGGAAAACTTGGCGACCGGATGTCATATTGAAACTGGATGCTATTTGAAAAATCCAAACAGCATTCGCGTCGCCTTGAGCATCGAGCGTAAGATCGCCTGACGATATTTCAAGCGAGCTGGTGGATTTATAAAGTCCCGGGGGAAGTGTTTGTCCGCCGAGATTTCCGGCTACACCGATAGGATTTACTATTCGTCCTGCGGCATCGTTAAATGCAGTCGTTAAATCAAGCATTGCCTGAGTTAACATAGTAGCGTCTGTCACGTAACCCGTAGGACCGGCAGCGTCAACCGTGTAGATCGTTCCGACTAAGGCTACTGTCTCAAATCCGGTCATGGAAGCACCGGTGATAGGACTCGCTCCAACATCTCCGGTAATACTCGTAGGACCGGTATTGGTGATTCCAGCGTACGACAGAATTGCAAAATTACCGGCTGTTCCAAGATTCACTGCTGCCTGGGCCACCGGCGCGTCATTGACGGCGGTGACTGCGATTGAGACGGTACCGATATCAGTAAGGGAACCATCTGAAACGGTATAGGTGAAGGAATCAGAGCCGTTAAAGTTGGCCGCTGGAGTATAGGTGAAGGTGCCATCGCTGTGGTTCACAACCGTGCCACCGTTTGCGCTCGTCGCGTCAGCAGCTGATACCGAGAGTACATCGAGGTCAACATCAGTATCGTTGGTGAGAACATTGCCGGTAGTAACAAGTGTGTCCTCATTAGTTATGGCGCTGTCGCCTACTGCCACTGGCGCGTGATTGACGGCGGTGACTGCGACGGTGATAACATTGGCGTCTAATGTAACCGAGGCAGTTCGCGCCAATGCTCTGCCTTCCAAAGATGCGCCTGTAGCAAACGTAATTGCTGCATAAGCTATAATGGTTCCCTTCATTTTAGCAGTTGTTCCAAAAGTTGCCGAACTGCCGACTTGCCAAAAAATGTTGGAAGCCTTTGCGCCGCCGATTAGGAAAACTTGGCGCCCGGATGTCATATTGAAACTGGATGCTATTTGAAAAATCCAAACAGCATTCGCGTCGCCTTGAGCATCGAGCGTAAGATCGCCTGACGATATTTCAAGCGAGCTGGTGGATTTATAAAGT
>Ga0315284_10002933_pt1 | contig 24282 bp, 42 predicted proteins | sample YL17G09_16_MG_FD_203696 | JGI IMG/M metagenome (GOLD analysis project Ga0315284, IMG submission 203696) | Sediment microbial communities from Yellowstone Lake, YNP, Wyoming, USA - YL17G09_16 | ecosystem: Environmental > Aquatic > Freshwater > Lake > Sediment | place: USA: Wyoming | collected...
TATTTCCTCATAGGTTGGTGGTCGATTACAAAGCATTAGTTTCAAACCTTCCTTAATACCCTTTGCTTCCATTATTTTACTAACATATATCCTCGCATATCTATATTTCACATCATAGGATTTCTGGCCATCCATAATCTCCTGTATATTTGATGGCTTGTAGTTATTATCGCAAATCATCATGCCCATCTTCCACGCCACGTACTCGCAGAATCCTTCTTCAATGAAATCAGAGCCGTAGACATTATTGGGAAACATTCTTAATCCCGATAAGTAGTTATTATCTACCTCTAACTTTTCGTACTTCAACCTTTGTATTACCAAGTAGAAATAATAGTGTGAGATTTCATGCATGACTACGGACTTAACAAATGCATTATTTTCTACATACCGGCTTTTCCTGTACTTAGAACAGAATTCTAACTCGTAGTCTAAATATCGTTCTTCATTTGTAATTGTTATGAGATTAGGATAGCTGAATGTTCCTAATTCATTATCATAGTTATAATACTCACTGAGGTTATCTACTTCAAAGTACACGTCATAGAGAGTATCTACTATAAAATTTTGATACTCGATTACAAACTTCTCTTCATTCTCCCCTATGTACTCATTTATGCCTTTGCTTGTAGGTCGGCCTTGCTTATACTCTAATTCTTGAGAATAAATATTAGAGAAAATTAGAGTAAATATTAGAGATATGAATATTTTAGCTGTCATACTTATATAATATCTATATATAGACCGACTAATATATACTATACCCTATATACTGTATTCTATGTAAAGTTTTAATTGTATACCCAGGTACAAGGTGTATTGTGGTGGTATTGATTGTGCGAGTTCATTTTGGTTCAGCCACGTCAAACCTGTCATTTCTTTAACTATTGGTACGCCAGAAAAGTGTCCCACGTATTGTATGTACTCCCAATCTTTTGGTTTTCTGCCCATAGGGGCATTGGGATTCTGATGTACGGGATGGTCCGGTGCTACTAAGTTAATATTGCTTTCGAATAATCTATGCCTGTAAGTTCTCAGGCCGAACATCGAACCACATAATGTCACGGGATTAATTAAAGGACTATGGGGTACGTTTTCTATTATATATGGCTTACCAGTTGTTATTAAAGCCTCACGAGTCTTTTTAATCAGGTTAGGATATACCTTGCCCATTTTACGGAACTGTATAGCAGAATTACTGTAGTGTTGACACGGTGGACTTGCGTGTATGCAATCAAAGTCCTTATAGTTTTTCAATAAAAACTCACAGGCATCATCCCTGTGAAACGCATTACCTCTATAATGTGGTTGTTCATTTATATCTACACCAGTAACATGGAAGCCAGCTTGCTGATATCCGAATGTTGCTCCACCTGCTCCACAATATAAGTCCAGTAGTTTTAACACTTAGTTATTACTTTTCTTTTACACTCGCATAGTTGATATGCACAGCGTTCATGATATTTTTTCTTATCACAAGTCCTGCAAACCATACCTGCTTTCTCATGTACGCAAAGCACAGTTTCCAATAAGGGGTCATATATTACATATACTATCATATGTTTCCATCGTTTAAGTCCAACATAAATTGTTGTGTACCCACATCTATACTATCAAAATGTTGTTTTGATATCCATCGTGGTAATTGTAATTCTTGGCCTTCAAAGATAAGGGTTTCCAAGAATATAAATGGTAGGTATTCATAGCCATAGTATAACCATTTGTCTATGAAATCATAGATATATTCTACGTAGGGGTTTTTGGGGTCAATTGTTATTATTTTCATTTCCTTATTTTTTTCATCAGCTTTTTAAGAGCATCATATTCTCCATAAGTCAATTGAAATCTCGTTCGTAGTTTTCCTGATATTTCAACATCCACACCCTCGCCATTAGTCCATTCGGTGACTTCAATATAATCATGTTCATCAGCAAAATAGCAAAATGGTTTTAGTATGGTAAATAATGTCTTTCTTTTGCTTTCCTCGATTTTAATTTCCGGTTTATCCATATTATTCTCTTATTAATCTTGATTTTGGTGGCTCTGGCAAATCCTTTAGTTTAAGTAAGTGCTCCTTACTGCTTAAATCACAAGTAGTTAATTTAATACATGTACCATCATTTGCCTCAGTAACAAACCCTTGAAAGCCTTCTGTTATTGGCCTGCATTGATTGGGATAAACTTGGCCACAATAATAATTACAACTACCTAAATTATTATAGCCAGCATTTTGACCTATTGCCACATTATATTGTCCACCCCTTATTGTTATATCGCCACCAACACTGCCATTTATGTTTGGATAGTCCCTATGGGAAGCACACTGACCTTGTATCATTGGTGGTACATAACAAACACAAGTAGTACCTGACGAATATGCTTCATGCTTGGTCATTGCAGTTATTGATTTGAATCCTTCCCTTATCTTCTGTTGTTCCTGTTCATCGGCCAAAGTGAATCTAATCGCTGCTTCCATATTATGGTCGAATGTTTGAAGTATTGCTTTAGTTACATTGATTTCTTTTTTCATAATCAGAAGTTTAACTTTACTACTTTTCCTAATTCTTCCTTACTATAAATCTTGGGTTTATGTGCACTCAGGAATTTCTTATCGAAGTTCCGCATGTTCAAATAACTAAGAAATTCAGTGTGTAGTAATGCCTGTCTCATGGCATCCCTGTCATTTCTGGCTCTCAAGGTATATGTTAATGCCGGACCATCGATGGCTTCCGGATTATTATACATAACCACGAATACGTCAAACGGCTGTTTATTCAAGAACATCTGGCCATCGGAGAGGAAATAATATTCCCGTTCACCAATTATTAACGTGATGGTTTCATGTGACTTTTCGTCAATGAACATCGTTTGGCTTTCTTCCCTTAGATAACCTTTGTCGTCCTGTATTTCCAGTTTTACTATCATTATTCTTTCTTTTCGGGAAACATTTTTTCAACCGTCATCATAGGTAAGTCTTCGATTGCTACGCCAGGATACAGGGTTGACCTTGCACAGAGAACAGTGAAATTATATTCAGCCACAAGTTCTTCTCTGGTCTTTGCTTTATTCAGTACTATTCTCTCGTATTCAATATGCGGATATTTTAATCCCCTAAAGGTTTCTTTATAATCACATTCTTTGTTATCACAAACATGTGGATACTGTGCTGGATAGCTGGTAAGCACCATGCCTGTGTGTTTTAAGTAACCCTTCTCGCACTTAGGGCATCTGAAGTTTACCTCAATTGTTTTTAATTCGGTTTTTTCTTCCATTAGTTTTCCTCCTTATCTTCCGGAAATAATTTATCTAAATATTCGTGCGTACCTATTGCCATGCCCTGTAATTCATCATCATCATTGCCAGTATTGGGTATAGCTAAGTTCCAACCCATATCCATTGCAGCCATTACCACAAGTATTGTTGGGTGTATTTCTTCACCCTCTTGGAATTTAAGTTTCTCGTATGTCAATACGTGGCCTTCCAAGAGTTTCATGAGTGCTTGTTCGGCAGTCATGTGTTTTGTGATGTGGTCGTATAGTTCTTTTACGTTCATAATTTAATCTCCTGTTATGCTTAATGTTCTATGTATTTCTAATTTCATTAATCTCTTACCGTAGAGAATAAGTGCTTTACCAAATGCTGCGAGTATTTCGTCATCATCTAACTTACCGTCAATTAGGAATCTCTGGCCATTACAGCCATTAAAGACCACGATGTTCTTAGCCAATTGGTCTTCGAAGTTATCCTTTCTATTAAAAGGAAGTCCTAATTTTCCCCCTAAGTCGAATATTTCGTCTGCGGTCATGCTAATTTTTTTAATTCCTGAAATAATTCTTCTTTACTAAAGCAAAGGTTTCCACCGTTCTCGAATGCGAATTGGTACATTACATCCCAACGTTCTGGTTCTTCTTCGAAGAAAACAAAACAGGGTTTGTTTCTACCAATAAGGTATCCGAGTTCCATATGGCCTGACTTTCCTGCTGGCATCACAAGTATTCCGATATCCGCACGGTCAATATGGAATTTATCGAATTCAAATACGTGTTTACCTGCGAAGTTCCTGAGTGCCTGTTTATAAGTACTACCACGGACCTTTTCGAAGTTTCGCCAGAAATCATCGGCTTCCGGACCGGGACTAAACCAGTCATCGAAGACCTCAAATATTTTACTAATTTCTCTAATTTCTTTTGCAAGTACGGGTATCTTATCGTTTTTAAGACTCCCAATCATGTAGATAACTTTCCTTTCAATCATTTTTTTGCTTCTTTTAATAAATTATACAATATTTGTCTATCAATCGTTTTTGCCAGAAATGCTGCGTTATAATTAGGAAACTTTCTCTCTATTCCTTCTTTCTCTAATATCATATCGACTTCGTGTTCCCATTTAAAAATTTCCTCATTGGTCATTTTATTCAAGAACTCATTTGGCATATCTGACCTTATTGTTCCTCTCTTTATTAATTCTTGAATGCTTATCGAATATTCTTCCATTTATACGTGTTTATATGCTCTAACATAATCTACAAGGAATTCGGAATAGTATGTGGTATCATTAAGATTAAAATAATCCACATTGATTGAGTGATTAACCACTATCCACATCTTTGCGATTTCCATATTAAACCATTCCAGTGTTTCTTTATTGGTGAAGCGGAATACTCTAACACCATCGGTAATAAATTCTATTTTATTTGGCTTCCAGTCAACACAGAATTCATGAAATTTATTCTCGCCATCTTTTTCCACACGGAATTTCCAACCATGCAGATTGCCTTTTGTGCCCTCATTTACATCGCCATAATGCAAATTTATTTCTTGAGTATAGGAATCTTTTCCATTTTTCTTACCGAAGAATTCAAATACATCGATTTCCGGTGGCCATGTAGAACCCCATAACCAGAATGCTGGCCAAACTCCATTATCATGTGGAATAGTACAACGACATTCGAATCTACCATATTGTTGCTTAAAGCTAAAATTTGTAGATAAAAGACTTACTTCGAAAGGTATTGTTATTGGCTGTCCTGTTCTTTGGTCATCAGGAAATGTTCTGGGGTTATGTTTAACAGTAAATCTGGCAAATGAAGGTAATAACGTATCTTTTGCTAATTCTGGTGCGCCATAATATACTTCGGGTTTATCGGGGTGAAATATTCCCCAGCCTTCACCTATAACCCATTTTTGATTTTCATCTGAGTTACCCCACGATACTTTTTTGAAGTCATCGTCAAATACGAGTTCCAAATTATCCTTGGTTTTAAAGGATGATGAACTCAGCATATGGGTTGCGAAATTCCTGTAATACCAGAATCTGACTTTATAAAAGGTATTGATTATAAAGTCAGATAAAGTCATTCTTCTTACGATGATTTGTTTCATACCGGACATATTTTTCTTGGTGAGTTTTCTTTCCAGAGTTTATGTAGTTCATCGTAGCAATCCATACAGATTGACAGGTCTTTTGAGAAGTCCCTACTATCATGTTCAATCGAATATTTCGTATAAACCTTTCTACCGCAAGTCGGGCATAATTGTTCACCGCCTGACATGCCACAGCAAATATCTCTTTCATGATAGGTCTTTGCTATCTCTTTGATATCCAATAAGTCAATCGCATTTTCTTCTTTAACTTCGCAAAGTAAATCCAGTGCATCTACGAGGTTTTTGTTTAGCGGATGGTCGTTTCTTATTGCTTGTTGCAAATAGAACATTGCTTTACGTAAATTAGATATATCACCCATTGTCTTTCTTTTTATTTAGTTCCTTTAATACTTTAGCGCAAACCTCATCAAGTTCTTCGAATCTCTTACCTTCGACTTTAATTGATGGTATTCCAATCTCTTTATTCTCAATAACCGAAACCACCCAACGGTATTCCCATGTTTCCGATGCTCGGCCTGAGAATGCTTCGAAACCACCTTCGAGTTTCATTGTAAGGAAAGCATGTGTACCGCTATACCAGCCTTTCTGCGTAAAATATCTTTCTAAGTCCTTTAACATGGGACAAATATATATCAAATATTTGGGATTTGCAACAGTATTTATGAAAAACATTTCGATAATGGATTTATTACAAATCATCAGGGAAGAAATAGATAGTCTAAACAATAAGAAACTTTACTATCACGGCAGAAAAATGGGTGGCAGGCCATATAGGGGTACGTATATTTTTATAACCGATAGTCTGGGTTATGCGAGTGGTTATAGTGATGGCAAGACCTTATACACATATACGATGCCATTTGGCGATGAGAAAATATTTTCAATTAAGAATCCCAATCATGTGAATATGCTAAGAAAGTATATTAATGACCAATCGATTCAAGCAATTTTTAGGGATAGTGGAAGTGGTAATGAAATGGACTGGACTGCTTTACAATATATTAATACCGATGAATTCGAAGATGCTGTGGACCTATTAGCACATCTTGGTTTCTATGGAGTTAGATTACAAGAGAGAACCGGAATAGATTCACTATATATTTTCGATGAAAGTAAATTAAAATTCGAAGGTGAAATTGATATCAGGACTCCTGATATGATAAAAAAGATAGGAAAATTCTACAAGGACTTCACTAAGGGCAAAAATTTCTTAGAACAATAGTTTGATACCAACCTTAAGAGATAATTGAACTGGTGTCAAATAAGACGTAATTACGGGCATTATTCTCCCATTTATCCATCATGGTATTACCAATATAACCTAAAGATTTTAAGAATAAACTTGCTTCTTTTTCCCCACCTAAAACATACGATAGCCAATCGTATGCTTGTTTATTCGTAACATCCCCATAATCAAGAAAGTCGGATTGAAATTCTTCTATTTGTGAATCATCAATGCCCTGTTTTTGTAAGCCTTGTATGATTCTCTGACCATCATCTATAATTTCGTCTAAATCAAAATAATTTCCATTGCGAATTTCATGTTCTTTCATCTGCCCTGATGGTAGATAATATCTACGGCTGACTTCCGGACTGTCACTAAAGTATATGCCCCAGCCACCCAAAGACTTACCATCACCAGTGCCGACCTTCGACATATCGAATGTATCGAATTTTTCGGTGCTACCGTGGTAAACATTAATGCCTTCATTCATTAATTGAAGTTCCTCTTTGATTATCTTAATAATTTTATTCACCAAGTTGTTTTCTTAATACTGCAGCCATTTCACTTATTTTGCGTACCAAAGAATTTTCATGAAGTTCTTCCACAACAGAGTTACCGTACATTTCGAGTACCATACTATCGCCATGCATCTCTAAAACCTTGGCCTCATCGTCCATAAAATGTATTTGTGCATTATCAAACATAGCACCAACGATTGTCCAATCCCACATTTCTTCGATTACCGCAAAATCGTGCATTTCATCTACCTTTGACATGTGCCTTAGTCTTTCTGCCTCGGCATTATCACGCATTTCGTTTACTTTTGAATCGCCCTTGAGTGTTGCTATTCTACTATTATCGAACATTCTAACCACCTTTGCTTGGCCAAACATTTTTATTACTTTACTATAATCGTGCATTTCAGAAATTTTACTAAACCCCCACATATCAACCACCTTGGTGTTATCGAGCATTTCCCCAATGGTCGTTTCATCGCACATAAGGCGTACTTCTGAATTACTATCTAAGAATCTGATACTTGCTGTGTCGTACATACCAAAAACAATTGAGTTTTTTACCTCATCGACTTTAGCTGTGCGTGTTAATATAACACCTTCGTTTAATAAAAGATTTTTGTGCGTGGTAATAAACATAGATTTAATAATTTCTTGGAGTTTTCCAATACATTCTTCTCTTAATTCCACCGTGAACCATTCTGGAATAAAGTTTTCACGAATTAATAAATCATATTCATCAATATCCGTTAATTTAAATCCTTCTTTGGGACAATATTGTGCCTTGAAGAAATCCTTATGGTCTATGTTTTGGGGCGCAATATATTTGTCCATTAAATCTCTGTGTGATGTAGCAAATGTATTATGGATTATTTCACCATTACTTTTTATCAGTACTAAATAAAATTCATTCATGTTTTTAATATTATATGTTTTACAGTGAGTTCAATTTGTCTTCGGCCTTCGCATTGTTACGTTCTCTTGTATAACCCTTTTTTATTGCTCTTCTAACCCAGGCCAGCATATATTTTGCTTCATCAAAATTATTTATTCTGTCTTGTGTTAAATTAACGTCATCAACCACAGGCTTCCAACCGCTACCATTATTTCCTTGATATTGGATTCTCAACCTGGTATTCATTAACATTATTTTCTCAAACCTATACATGGTTTCCCAAGTACTATTGGGTTCAATACCATAAACATCATCCGCATTTGCTTTATCTATCATTTCCTGTGTGGTAGCAATTGACTTACCCAAGAGTTTTTGATAATCAAAACCTTCTTTTAATCCCGTCATTTCCTCATAAACCATTTCCTGAATGGTTGGCTCATTATCGCCACTGTCGTTTTCTATTTTTAATTTACGTTTTTCCGCTTCAATTCGTTCTGGCGATATGCCTGCTGCTTGAATCGCATCGGCATTTTCTTGCGTAAAGTCACGAACAAAGTTACCGGCCTTAAAGAATAACAATCTATCGAGTCTTACTGATATTGGTGCGCCCATCATGGGTTTACCGTTCTCATCAAACATCGGCTGACGTGTGCTATCCGTTTGTTGTTTATTTCTATCAAAGACTGTTAGTATATTACGTTCCTGTCTATCAAACTTACCTCTATTTTCAGTATCGGGTGAAGAACTAACATATTTTCTTTTTCTGCCATTAACTGGACGAAGGCTACCATCTGCTTTGATGAATAATATTGAATGAAAAATATTTCTATTTATAATATTTTTCATTTCCTGAATGTCCTGTGGATGAGTTTCAAATGTGAGCATATTAGTGTTTTTACATAAATACAAAAATATTCCGAAATTATCCATAGGAAATCTCGAACTAATTTATTAGTTTTGTCTAAATTTTTTATACGTGGAAGTAAAGAGAGATATTTTTGAAACAGTAATCACTATTATGGGTGTACTGGCTGCGGTCTTATTGGCTGCAGAATGGACGTTCTTCTACCTGTTATCTACGGGTATAATTAATATCACGCTGTAAGAAAAAAGACCGATTATTCGGTCTTTTCTTTTTTAAATTCATAATCTTCTGGCTTTAACACGAATGCTAATATCAAATACAATAGTGTCATACCTACTGGTGAGAAGACTGTTAGTATGGTCCATAAGATTCTAATACCAACGGGGTCAATTTCGGGGTCAATATATTTACTAATACCACCGCAAACTCCTAAGAGTTTTCTTTCTTTCTTTCCTACTTTTCTTAATCTGTACATGGTTTTAATTATTTGGTGTTCCAATTATCAGGATTTATCATCCATTCTTCAATTTCCATTTCTCCTTCTACATATTCATCAGGATTATATTGAAGTTCCTCTGCTTGTTTATTAAAAAACTCTCTGAGGTTATGATATGCTTCACGTACTTCAAAATATTCTGCATATGATGTAGTTTCTGTGTTGTGTGCTAAGTACACTTCTGGTTTTGATTGTTCCTTCTTTTCCGGTTCTTGTGAAAAAGCGGTTGCCGATAAAAGCATTAGGCCACCGATGATTGTTAAAAATTTTATTGTTTTCATAATTGTTTTTATATTTTCAATATATAAAACAACTACTATGCCAAAGGCTATAATTAATTATTATTGAGAGTGTTATGTGATTTAGGATGATAGGGATAAGTGTTCGGTATCGAACAATTTTGTACGATTATGCACCGAGTATCATAATTGATAGCCAGATACCAATACAAGTTCCAATTGCACTGCCAAGCGTAAAACCAAACCATTGGCATATACTGTCTTTAGATTTGGCTATTTTTCTTACCACGAAATATGATAATCCTGCAACAATTAGGTCGGTGAGAATTGACCACAAATAACTTGCTTGTGCAACGGCACGATAGTTTATAGTAATGATTGCAAATGATAACATTTGTGCAAAAAAGAGGATGAAAGCATCCTTAATATCGTTACGTTTTATTTCAGTCATAGGCAAATTTTTACTATTTACCTCAGTCACACCCTTATAAATACTCGCAAGTACCAAGATAGTTAGATTTATTATAAAATACTATGATTTTCAATATTATTTTACTATATTTGTTACATTAATAATTACGATAATGTTTGAAGATTTAGAGGATGATAGGACGTTTGTGGTGGATTCGGCCATTAAACACAACCTTGGAAGTAAAGATGAAATAGAATTATACGAAGAACTAAGTATTGCATTGGAATTAATGGAAGATAGTGGATTTAGTATCATCGAGAGTAGTATAAAGAATGGAATTAATTTTGATATTGTGACACCATATCCCGATGGCCTGCCGGAAAATGTTGGGGTTTTATTTTTTTCCGTTAATCCTAAATACATTGTTACGTGCCAAGAGCCTGAATTACATGATGTTTTCAGAAAAAGGTTTAACTTAGATACGAGACATTTTAAAATAAAAATAAAAAAACGTTGATTTTTTGTAACATTTTAAAATGTTTTGCGTATAATCGGCAAAATGGTTTTGTGGTGAACAGAGGATTTACCAGATAAGTACAAGCGTAGATTCCTTTTATTAATTTACTTATCAGCAAAACCATTTTAAAGTTCTTTGAATAGTCAATTGTAAACTTCACATTCTGCCCGAAAGGTAGGCTAACCACTTCTTCAGAGAAAATTGGGAACGAAAAGTACCTGTCGTAAGATGCCGAGATATAGGGTATAGAGTGTAAGGCGTAGATTCGGACCAGATAGATGCGCCCCAAGGAGAGCAAGACACCCGCTATGGTTAGGTGGGAAAAGACTATTCATTTGGTGTTGTGTCGAAATTGGTAGACGAGCCAGAGTGATATCTGGTGGGGAGTAACAATAGTGCGCATAAAGTTACTGAAAGAGTCACCCGTGTAGGTTCAAATCCTACCAGCACCACATGGCCAATCGGAAGATTGGTTGTAGCACCGGAGATAATTACGTAATAATGCTGGTGTTAGCGATGTAACTCAGTTGGTTAGAGTGGCCTCGATAACGTAGGGGAGAGTCGCAGGTTCGAATCCTGCTGTCGCAACAAATGGTTTGGGTTCTGCTTCGGCAGATAAGTGGTACATTTATAGAACGCTTAACAATGCCCAAAGGTGTCGGGGTCTGGTGATAATATAGAACGCTTAACCTATGCCGATATGCCCCGACACCTTCCCAAACTTTTATATTAAAACTATGGAAAACAAAGAAGCAGTAGGAAAATTTATAATTATAAAAGACTTGGAGTTCAGTGATTTCATGAAAGGTGATGACGGTAAGATAAAGGTCTATGATTCATTAACCGAGGCATCTGAAACCTGTGGGATGTATGAATTTCCAAATGTTTTGGTTTGTAAAATTGTACTTAATCACATAGAACCCGAATATAATGGATAACGTTGGTGAAAACATCGAATTCGAACAATCATTGATTGTTAAACTTCCGGCAGTGGAGAGAAAGCAAATCTTGGCCTATTGGGTAAATCATACCGAAAAACAAAGAAAATATTTTAAATGGGACTGGTTTATGATTTGGATTCTCGTAAAATATAGAGTTATCTGGGGCATGGATATCTCCATGACCGTAACCAAAGCCTGTGACAGAGAAGAATATCACGTACAATTTTATGCTGAATAATCATGGAAGATAAAAGAAATCAAGAAATCGAAGCCATTGCATGGCAAGTGTTTTTAAACTCAACGGGTTTAAGTTTTAAAAGAGAACTCACAGCCGAAGAAAAGAAAACCATTACTGATGTAGAAAGTTATAAATTCTACAGAGAGAAGGCCGTGAAAATTTATGAGAAAAAGCAACGAGCACTTCTAAATAAAAAATATCCAGTTATCGATGTCCCAGCGTCAGGAAAACGTTCTTGGTCGGGTGGTGCATATTGCCTGTGTTTCGTGTACAGCAAACACAAAGGAAACTTCGTTCTCAGGGGTTATTATAAAGAAGTTGAAGAATACTTGAAGAAAAATTATACGCATTATTTTTACAATATGTCTTTATGGCATCGGGGATTCAGTAGGGATATTTGGTATTTCTGGAAAGATAATATTGGTCTCTTCGAACCATCGAAACGTAAAAGGAAAGGTGTAAGAGAAAAATTTCAAGTTAGACCATATAGTAATTATGAAACCAGTGCAGAAGAATTAAAGGAAAAAACCTTTACATTTAAGAGACTTCCAAAAAGATGGATACCCGAATTCGATAAATTATAATCGGCTGATATCCAGTAAAAAAATTAGAAAAAATAAGAAAATTTAGTACTTCTGGCTATAGAATTTGTCACGAATTTCATCTTCGATTGCTTCCCAATTTGCATCCCAATATTGCTCAACATTAGCATCGTCAATATAACTTGGTTCAAATCCATACTCAACGCTTCGGCCAGTATGGTATGGTTTTAATACGCCCTCAATTTCGATTAGATTTCCATCAATATTCTTCTGATAATTAACGTGATAGCTGATGTCGCCTTTTCTTGGTGAACGTTCATCGGGTTCAACGGGGGTTATCTCTATGTTTGCACCATAGAGATTATCAAGTTCTTCTTTTACTATTCTTCCAATTTCGTTTAAAATTCCACCATCATATCCTGGCGGTATGTTTGAAATTTGATAATTTGGGTCTAAGGGACTTTCCATGAGAATGTTTTTATATAAATACAACTATTTTTTGTATAGTTTATTTTTTAAGTCATTGTAGCATTCATTTTGCCATTTATCCGCAAACTTATTTGCAATTGCTTCATGTGGATGTTTAAATATAGCATCTTCTTCTGATGCCCCACTCTTTTTTAATTGTTTGTATTTGTGATTCCACTCAACATTATTCAGTAAATAGTGTTTATATTCATGCAGCACGACATTACAATAAAATCTAACCGCTTTATTATGACCCAAATAAATCGATATTATTCCTTCACCATACTGGCCATATCTTCCAGTGCCAGTACTATCTAATGTTATTCCCATTGATTTATAAACCATTAGCTTGGGAACATCTGTCCAGTATTTGGATTTACCGAATTTATTAATGCACCAATTCAGAATAAGTAAAACCTTTTCTCTATTAAATTGTGCTCTCATAAGAACTTATTTAAATCGGATAATTCTTAAAACCGTATGGTTGTTTTTCTTCTCCGTTCTCAAAAATTTCTATGTATTTAATTGGAAAATCATCATATGCACTTGATTGTCCAAATGTCCTTGAACCCCCTGCTCTCATTATTGCCACGAAGTTAGATGGATAATTCGTAGCATATCCGAACTTAGATGCGGATGATATAATATTTTTCTCGGCCAATAAATCCAATATATCGCCATGCAATGCATTATAACTTTGTGCAAGATATAAATCACCAGTATTCATAAGTATTCCTCTGGTGTCATGCGTAAAACCATCGAGAGTTTTAGGATTTTTGTATACAGGTACTGGTGGATTTAATGGTTTTTCTCCTTGTTTATGGACGTATCCAATTAATTCAGCGTTTATTGGCCTTTGTACTTCCGGAGTTTCTATTCCTTGATTTTTTGAATATATTCTATCCGCAATACTCGGTTCATCACCCATACTCCAATCTGAGTAGAAATTCTGTACTTCTTCCCGTATAATTTGGAGTAACTGCTTCATCATTAAAAACGTTTCTAATAAATACGACAGAAATAATGACAAGTAAATATTTCTTATTTATTATGAATATATTAACGGGAAATTAAAATAAGGAAAAAACTTAAACCTTGATAATACATCGTGTTCATATTTTAATATTGCCCCATAATATTCCGGATACTCAAAGAATATTCTTCTTCGTATCATTTCAATAATACATTTTTTGTATTTAATTTGCATCCAAATATGTAGATAGCCATGACTCCATTCGACTTGTAATATATCCTCTCTCATTAGTTCGTGTGGGACAATCGTATTAACCTTGAAATCATTTTCAATTGAAAGTACATATAATAACTGTTCTTCGAGAACCAGTGATGGATAACTAATGTTTTTAGTACCAGCTTCAAGCATTGCTTTATACAGTACATCAATACCCGCAAAATAATATTCTTGTGCATATCTATTAATTCCAACAGTACCACAACTCATTGCACCGCCATCAAAGGGTTTGGTTAATATCAGAGTATCAGCAAGGAATGCTTTGTTGCCGTAAACAAAGGGTTTTAATGAATTATATTTGTGTGGAACAACATCTTGTACCAGTACATCGCACTCTCCGTTAATAAAGGGGTCAAGCACTTTTTTAAATAATGAAATATCTGGGTCGAGGTGAATAAAATCATCACCGATTGTTTTCATTACATCAAGTTTATACTTACTCCACATCAAGAATTCATTGTCGTTTTCCATGAATTCAAACGTATCATATGGGATATATTTGAGCATTGAATCATATGCTCTGCGATTGCAAAACATAGTGAAATTGCCATATAATTTCTTTATGGTAATATGGCTTAATAGGAAACAATAGAATGACAAATAGACATAATCTCGTTTATTTCTGTGTTGGAGATATGGACTACCTTCTTCAAATTGTGCAAACGACTGTATTATTTTCACAAAATTTTACCCATCAATTGAACCAATAACTAATTTACTTCCACTACATGCCGGACATATCTTATTGCCTGCTGTTGAACTACTGTCTGGCACAGTTCCGAAACCCTTGCAAACATAACAAGGCACGTATTTGTATCTAAATGCTATGGTATTATCGGTGACCGAAACATTAACATCTTTTGCTTCCGGATTGCTGGCAACAAAATCACTAATATCCTCAACGATATTATAGTGCGAATCCATTTCATCTTTTGTTTTCCATTCACAGCTACTATTTTGGCCAACATTCCATCTTAAATAAAGTGCTTTAGCAGTTATCATTAAAATCGTTGCGGAAAATAATGTACCACCAATACCAAATTTTAATAAGTATGTGTGGTTTAATTCTAATTTTAATTCTTCCATGTTAATTAATCTATGTATCCTATTATTTTTACGCTGTGAGGGTTGCATAGCATTTTTATATCCTTACCATCGACCTCAACATGCACCACCATTTTTTTATTCACCAGACCCTCACGGTGATAGGTTCTTCCTTGTTTGCCCGTTTTTGTTTCTACGAGGCATCCTGAATCTTTGCTCATAATACATTGCTTTGCCTCTTACTGCCTACGACAGTAACATGAATATTAATTTCTTGTGGGGAACTACTTAGTGACCCCGAAGATTGCCTAATTTCATTATAATAAATTATTTCCCAGCCTTCCGTAATCAACTTATCGAAAAATTCTTGTATTGAGTTTTCATTATGGGTTTCTGAGAATCTTTTGTACTTTATGGTTTTTTCCATGATTTAATATTTAATCAACAAATATAGTGAATTTCAATTTAAAATGCAACATCTTTAGTATTTATAAGAAAATTAATTTAAACTTAAATCATATTATTATGAGCAAAGAAAGAGATATTCAGATTTTGCAATACAAAATTGCAGACATGGACAGAAAAATCGCTGAATTTATGGACCACGACATTTCAGATAAAAAAATAGATAACCTGCGTATATTAAAGTTGAAATATGAAACCCAGTTAGAGGAAATAGAAAATTCGTAAAACAAAAATCGGTAGGAAACTACCGATTTTTTTATATGTATTCACATACAAATCCATTATTTTAATCAAACTTATATGTATCTACGTACAAATCCATAATCTCTATCAAATTCGCTCGAAGATAACCCCAAGTCATTAATATAATCACCGTATTTTTCTTTGTAATGGCCAATAAACTCATCAATTAGTTCGGGTATATCTGATTCTTTAGGAATTTTGTCCTTAAAATACTTGTTCTTTATGTAAATAATAGACCAGACTTTCCAATCCAACGGCAAATCAGCGTGTTTTTCTTTAATGTGTTTAACCCCCACATCAATAATAACAGCGAGATATGGTATGTATTGCTGCTGCTTAATGTAAAGTTCTAATACTGAGGTATATTTTTGAATAAGGCCATTAATCTCATCAATAGTTCTACTTGTTAAATCTATCATATGCATTTTTTGTAATCTGGCAAATATCAACCTTGCCAATAAAATCATTTAATGTTTTTGCGTCAGCATAACTCATAGCATTACGCAAATAATGTTCGAAATTCTCAACCCAACCGTGTAGTTGATACTCTACCTTCCTGAATCTTGTAACGCCCTCAGATGTCTTAAAACGGGTCTTTCCCATCGCTTTTTGTGCTTCCTTGGTACTCATGCCCCTGAAATATTTTTTAATTGGAAATCCCATGCGAAATAAATATTTAGCAATCTTCTTGCTGACCCTGATACCGAAGATATAATTATCCGCACAACTTTCCAATGCTTTATTGAATATAGAACCAACCATTACAAAATCTGCGCCAAGTGCAAATGCCTTTATGATATCGGAGTAGTCTTTCATTCCACCGTCTGCAACAATGGCAGGAATTAATTTAACTGGTGGCTGATTTAAAACTATCTGTTCTTCTGGTGTAACACGTAATAAAGAATCATCATTTTTTCTGTCCGAAGAATTAAATTTAATAAATCTTTGCTTTTGCTCATATGTTTCTTGTATCAAAGACGCTTTAGGATAGCCTACACCGCTTTGTTTTGTAGTAAGACACCCATTACCGTTACCAATACCCACACGCACATAATCAACACAATCATTCTGGGCATACCACCAATACGCTTCCGGATTTCCGATGTTGCCAACCATGATAACAATATCCGGTCTTAATCTTTTTATTTCCTTACAATAATCAACAATCTTTCGCATATGACCATTCGCCACATCAATAAGTATATGCTGGCCTTCACACAATATTTTAAAATTATCTTTATAGAGCCTATCCAGTTCTTCAAACCCAAAACTAACAAATACTTTAGAATACTCGGCAAAATTTCTATTGCGAATATAATATTTGAATTCTTCATAGGTAATGGTTCTCGGTAACGTGACATTGATTTTATTATCCATGAAGACATCCATGTTGTTAAGGTCCACAACAGTATCCATTGGTGCGGTAAATAATGGCAGCATCAAGGGTATTTTTATATCCTTGTATCTGCTGGTAATGTCTGTTATTTTGGGTACAATAAGCATATCGTCAAAATCAAATTTAATTGATGTGTTTCTCATTTTTATTGGCAATATTAGTTAATTTTTCTCGAAAAAGCAAGACATTATAAAATTTTCGTTTTAATACGGAAGTCTATGGACCATCCTGTTGGCATGTACTTTGGTTGCATTGTATCTATGAAATGATTTCTCCATAATTTTACGAAGTCCTCAATCTTTTCCTCAGTATCGAGTTGTTTAACAACATGATAACCGTGGTCATATAGTTTACGATTGGCTTCTTTGAACTCATAAATTTCTTTTTCGTGCTGGATTTTTAGCAGGAGATAAAACTTATAGTATTGAATATAATTGAACTTCTTAAGCGTATCAAATGGAACGCCAGTTAGTTCAGAAATTTCACGAATTTTACCAATTAGGGTTTCCCTTGAAATTCGGCCATAGGTTTTAAATACGGAATGTATTGCATTTAATACAATTGCGTTTGGCTTGCCCACCTCACGTAATTTGTTTGTATAGTCGATATTAAATTCTCCAATGGTCTTAACATTAAAAATACGAGCAATTTCGTCTTTAAATGAATTGGCTAATTGCTCGTATTGTGAATGTATTTCATGATTAATAAGAACAACATCATGATGATTTTTGGATTTGAATTGCTCCGGAAAATAACTTCTATAGCAATAAGGTACAATATGATGTCTTTGCAGACCATCTTCCAATCCACTTACAACGCATCTGGCTTCCCTGATACTACGGCCAAATTCTTCGTTGTCTTCAAATCCATTACCCTTCGGACTAAAGGTCAGCGCAATCTTTTTCTTTCCAATTAATTTGGCCAGTCCTCTTTCAAGATACCAACTGGCTTTCTTTTCCCCACAAGTAAACATATGTCTTCCAGACGGATGATAAACCTTCCAATTCTCGGAATTCAAGTTTTTACTTCCAACCTTCAATATATTATTGCGTTCTTTTCCTGCGCTAATTTCTGTCATTTAGTTCCTTATAAATTCTCATGAAACTATCATGAATTTCTTCGGTGTCCGTATGTAGTATATAATCCTGAAAGGCATCCCCCCAAAAGAGTTTAAATCTGGTGATTGCTGCACCCAATTCTTTACCCTGTAGATTAGGAAGCCACTGCATAACAAGTTCGCCATTGAATTTTTCTGAAATCAACTTATTTGCTTTATCTATTTGTCTTAAACCAATTATTTTTAATCCAAGGTCAGACTCAGGAAAAGCAGTTTCAATGGCCTCAAGATAATTATCTTTATTCCTTTCAAACGGATAGGTGGTATTGATGTCATTATCTTTCAAGTAATTCAAAAACAAATGGTATGAACCTCTCTTACGATTTCTTTTCTTGTCGATTGATTTCAAGTTTTCCATTTGAAACATTTCTGCATCGAAGTACTTGCTGTCAATTGCAAAACGGAAGATTTCTTCAAGAGTATCAAAACCCTTCAAGTACCTGTCATAGTCATATCCACCAAAGTCAAAGATTCTACGAGCATCATTGGTGAGCAGAATATTGCTTGAGTTAGTTCCATGTGCATTTCTGTACTTATAGAACAGACCTTCCCAACCATATGAGAGTCCGAACTTGTGATAAGTTTTACCCATGATATTTCCAAGTGGGTCATAGCTGTAATAAATCTTAGCCGTTTCCCATTTGTGCTCTGGTATTGGAATAAAGTCAACTTGGAATCCTTGGAAGTCAAATGAATAAACTCCACCATTGGAATTAATTGCCTGTGGCTGAAATATCCGATGAATATAATTTCTCCAATCAACCTGAATATCTTTACCAACACATATCAGTAAGTCCAAGTCACCGTGGTCTGCTTTTGTTCGATAACAAGTAACTATAGCAGTGGTGAGATGTAAATCAATATACACCCGTTGCTGAAGTTCGAGACCAATTCTTTGGAATTCTTCAGTATTTTTTCTTTCGGTGAATACACCGTACTTATTTAGTGCTTTGCCTCCCATAGTTTTCTTTTTGTAATTATACGAAAAATATGGGAGAAAGTTACATGTTTCTTAGAATATTTTAAAAGAAATACTTAATTCCCCTAATTCTGGTTCAGAAAACGTCCATTCAGTATAGTCCTCTAACTCAGCAATTAATTCCTCAATTGATTCTAAATCTTCACCATAGGCTTCATGAAGTAATTCTTCTGGACTTGTTGCTTCGAAAACAAGTTCTTCTTCCGGTTCTTCCGATATTGGTGCTTCGATTTCCTCCACATTATTTTCCAGATTGTACGACCAAATAATACAATTGCCCTCTAAAATTAGTTCCCCGCTTAAACCATCTACAAAGTTCTCGTCTTGTAGTTTTTCAAATAATTCACTGATATTCATGATAATAATTAAATTTATAGTAAAATAATTTTACCATAAATAGAAAGTTTTTCCCCGAAAATCGTTTTTAGTGGAAAAAATTATCGAATAGTGAGTAGTATGGGGGTTTTAGTGGAAAATTTTATCTATAATCGCTCATCTGGTATGGTGCAGATATTTCACCGCTTAATGCACTTAAGGAGGCCGACCCGCCCTCTACAAACCAACTTGCTATATCAGAACGTTGATGTATAACGTTTAACATTTTATCGATTATCGGTACATCATCTTCCGGTTTATTGCTTCTAACGAGTTGACCAAGGAGTGTTTCCAGTGGTTTTAATCCATAGTCGCTGATAAACCCGCCCAATTTATGGTCTGGGTCGTCCATATAATAATCGAAAAATCTTGATTTCATTTCACTATATAACATCCCCCTAACATCTTCCCTATCAACACTATCGCCATTGTAGTTTTCATCAACATAATTCTGTACGAATGGATGAACCGTTGTATTACATGGTTCGGGTTGTTTCGCTGGTTCTTTTTGCACATAACCCTTTTTGGGATTCTCGAAAGGAATTTCTAATTGATTTCTATCTTGTGGCTTTTCTGCTGATAAGGTACAATTTAATTGTTCATCAACCCAATATCCAATATTATCTTCAAATGCTTCTTCATCACCCCATTGTGTGTGGCCAGCCAGATTAGTAAAAATACTAACTTTAATGGTATTGTCAATCATGATTTCTTTTATGTCTTCCAAACCTCTGGTATCTCTTACAATACCCATTGACATATATGTTTCCCAGATTCTCTTTAATCTTGGAAATGAAATTACTTTCCAAGGTACGTGCTTAGTAAATTCAACATTATTGTGGTAAAGAAAATCAGTAAATAAATTAGATTTAATTTCATCTTCTCGATTAAAATAATCAGTAGCAACATCATCTTCATCATATGCTTCTTTTAGAAAACGAATATATTCTTCTCTGATAATTTTATTTAATGACTTCATGAAATGATTTTCATATAAATAGTTGAATTAAAACAAAAAAAGCCGGAAATTTTTCCGGCTTTTTTATATTTAGAATAATAATTAAAATGCTCTGATTGGCCGAACTCTAAATCCGCTTCTTTTATCTTGAACAGATAAAGAACCATTAACTACCATATATGCGTAATTTATGTTATCAATGACTTCGGTTGAAGACCAGTAGGGATTACTTTTGCTAAAGCCAGTTATGGTTGCGGTGGAACTTGACATTAATACCATTTCAAACTGAGAGGGTATATACCAATCGCCATATCTCACACCATTTGCATCAACATCCGAAAAATTAACTGCTGCATATGCAGCACTAAGTACATAAACCATAGGATTTGAAGGTAACATAGTGGCTTGCATTGCTAATATTGCTGCAGTATTTGTTTGTCCCGCTCTAATACCATTAGCAAATGCACCTGCGGTTCTGGGTGACGGGCCGGGATACGACCAACAAAGATTCGGATTAGTATTGATACTCACATCAGCATTTGCAGCAATTAATCCATGCTGTCCATTATCATACACATAAAATATAACACCACCGCCATAGGTTTCGCCAACAGTATGTTGTGTAACGGTAATCGTATATGGCGTTGCAGTAGTACCATTTCCCTTAACGGTTATGCCCGGATTACCAGTAATTTTGGTTTCAGAACCATCAACAGCGTTCAATTTAGTTTTATCAGTGCCACTCATAAATCCACTTACAGTGGTGGTGGCATCGCTATGGATATGATTTGGTAATGCAAATGCATTTGATTTTACAACCCACATTGTTCCATTAAACATAAGTATGTCACCTGTTGTTCTACCCACAGTATTGAAATCATCTAATTTATTTTTATCAGTAATACTCATAAATCCATTAGATAATGGTCCTGCATCGGCATGTGAATGAGATAGTAATGAGTATGAACTATTATGGTTATGGTCAATTAACGAAAACACATTTTCACCTTGTTTTGCATACCAATTAGTTCCATTATGTAAAAGTATTGAACCGACTGATGCCGATGATACATCAAAATTGGTTGTAAATGAATATGCGGTATTCCATTGTTGTTTAACCAATTCAGATATTTCATTAGCTGGATGGCTTGTATTCATAGCATCAGTAATACCATAACCAGTAAGAGTTGTTGGCTTTTCACCTAAAGAAGTAAACGTACCGTCAAATAATGTTGGAAGATTCGATAATGAGTTATAGTTACCGTCAAATAATGTCGGTTTATCTAATAAACTTGTCCATGTTCCATCGAATAATGTTGGTAAGCCAGATAGATTGCTATATTGGCCATCGAATAATGTTGGAAGATTCGATAATGAGTTATAATCGCCATCAAATAATGTTGGCTGATTACTTAAATCATTATAATTACCACTGAATCCATTTTCAGCCTTTTTTGCATAAAGCGCATATGGCACGCTTAATAACTGACTTGTGCCAGTAATGGTATAATTACTACCACCAGTTGGGTCAGTTTCGGTCATAATAAAATATGGACCATTGGACCAATCAATATCCAATGCGGTTTCTTCACCAATTACAATACTCATTAAGCCGTTTGCGTTAGTACTTGTGGTTTGAGTTTCGCTATAAACAACATCACCCGTGACAGTACCTTGGATAACGCTTATGCGCACACCTATTGGACTTGAGGTGACTAATGCACCACTACCATTACGAACTACCGCCTGATACGTCATTTTCTGAGGTATTTGAGCGAAAAGGGTTGCAGTTAAAATAACTGCCAAAATAAAAGTAAATAATTTTTTCATTTTTTAGTTTTTAATGATTTTAAACGATTTGATTACTATGTTATTGTTGTAAATGTTCATGAAATATGCTGTTGCGGGAAGACTTTCCATTGATATTTCGGTTATTTCATCAACAACCTTATTATCGAATATAAGCACTCCCTTTAAATCATAAACCCGATATCTGAGTTTTTTAAACTCATTAGTTTTTACAAGTAATCTAATCAATCCAGAAGTTGGATTGGGGTAGACCTTGCATTCGAGGGTAATTCCATTGGTGTTATCAATTGCGGTCACAACGGAAATTTCATAGGGTAGTTGCACACCCTGAATTACGCTTCCATCTGTTCCCACAACAATATTATTAAATGTTTGGCCAATAGAATAGCTAACACTGCCGTTACTTCCGGTTGCGTTTCCACCTGCAACAGAATTACTTTCCTGTGCACATAAAAACGCCCCGCTAATGGCGAATAAAATAAATAAAATGGTTTTTCTCATTATTTGATTATTTTTAATTAATAATTGGGACGAATGTAGTCATAATAAATTTAACTTACAAATATTTATACGAAAATGCCCCGAAAATGTTACAAATTCGGGGCATTTTAATTACTATGCAGGTATTTTTAAATTTCTATTATCACGGGGTCATTTACGCACATATAGTCTTCATCGAGATTACTGGCGTTAATAAATGTAGTACCTTCGATTACTTTAATACCATATCCATCATGAATATGTCCAAAGCAATGTATTTTGGGTTTTATCCTTTCAACCACTTCTTTATATAATGATGGAGAACCTTCGTGCTGCATACTCCAAGGCACATAATCATGAATCATATATGGTGGACTATGCGTAACGAGTACATTAGTATCATCCGGAATTGCTTCCCAATGTTGTTTCAACTTTTCTTCAGGACGATTGAATGCCCAATTATTAAACGGCCTTTGGACCGGAGTACCCCAGAATTTTATTCCCTCAATGGTCACTCCCCAATCTTGAAGATAATGTATATTCTTTGGTACTAATCCTCTGGCGAACATACCCGCTCTTTCGAAGAGCCAATCGTGATTTCCTGCGATAATTATCTTATATTCATATTGTTCCAGTGATGAATACCATTTCATGAAGTCACGTATTTCATGCTCTTTACCAACAGAGGTAAAATCACCACAGTGAATAATAACATCGGCTTTCGGCAATGTTAATCTCTTGTGTTTATTGTGTGTATCGGATATAATACAGAGTTTCATTTTTGCTTTTCCACAAATTTAGCATTAATTAATTCACAAAGCAAGTAATTTATACTTCTTTCTACGTCAGTAAATACCTTAGAACTAAAAAGATATTCAATAATTTCTTCTGAGTAATAATTTAACTCAAAATTATAGTGAGTATTACCAATACTATACCATGTCGAAACAATGTTTAGTTTATACTCGTGGCCTTTGTGTTTTATAATTTCCGGTAATTCATTGAATCTATCTATGATTTTATCGGAAACATTATTCTTACGCAAGAATGCCAAAAAGGAATCCTTGTTATAATCTTTTGGATATACTCCCATATTTTAATATTTATTGTAATAACGAAAGTCATATAGGCCAGGATATTTAACGCTATTAGTTATATCTTCGACCCTATACTTATTTCTATCTAATTTATTCATAAAATCTTTCGTTGCACCCTGAACATAATAAGCAGTATCAGTACTATTTACTGCAACAGATTGAATACAACTCATAAATTCTCCATTTTTCGCCTTTTTCTCACCACTAATTGGTTTAACAGCAATATTAAATTCGGGTATAACTGATTCATTCTTTGCTTGCTGTATTTCATTTTCAACACTCTTGGTTTTTTCCATTGTGGTAATCTCTAACATTCTCTTTAACATTTCTTTG